>Ga0099825_1007298_pt1 | contig 13503 bp, 4 predicted proteins | sample SiratroredBW_FD_76838 | JGI IMG/M metagenome (GOLD analysis project Ga0099825, IMG submission 76838) | Root nodule microbial communities of legume samples collected from California, USA - Siratro red BW | ecosystem: Host-associated > Plants > Roots > Nodule | place: USA: California | collected... | reverse complement strand
TATTTATATTATATAAAAAAAAATATATATATATATATATATATATATATATATATATATATATATATATATATATATATATATATATCAACCGCACGGCTAGTTTATCAAGAATTTCGTGAATGAGGAAATTTCTTAATGTTCTGATTGAATTTCTCTTAATTTGTCTTTCTGTTATTGTTATTGTTATGTGTAATTAAATTCTCTTTTGTTTGAATAAAATTTAGCCACTAGACTTATGTATATTATCTTTTGGTATTCACTCTTTACTTTTGTTAGTGATTTGAACTTTAAATTTAAAATATGACTATATGTAATTCTACCTTTTTTTTTTATAACAAATTAAATCATATGAGTTATATTTCTAAGAATAGAATTTCACTCATAACTATTTTATATTGTTTTAAGAACTCTTATATTTCAAAAATTGATATTCTGATAACGAACTTAGAATTTAATTGTTAAAGAATTATAAGGTTAAATGATATAATATAAGTATTATCAAATTAATATATATATATATATATATATATATATAATATTTAACTTTATTTAATATATAATATTTTAAGACAATTTTTTATTAGTTAAACAAAGTTTGAAAACATGTTTGACATATATTTTTCTTACTAATCAGTGTAACTTTTTAAATGTACTAGCGTTTTTTAAAATGCCATATTTCTTATTTTTTTATAATTTGTTATATTTATTCGTATATTATTTATTAAATTTTATTTTTAATGTTTCCATATAAGGTAAAATTTATTATATATTTTTGGTTTTCTTCTTCAACTCACAGGGTAGGACTATTTATTTATTGTTATATAAGATAAATTTTTATTATATAAGATATTGATAATGATAAATAGTAACAAATGTTTTAATATTTTCATATTATACTATTCATTTTAAACTATTAAAATATTCACTATATTTATTTTATAATTTGAATATTATAGTTAAAGATATAGATATTGATATTGATCAATAATAGTTTTACTTAATTTTAAAAGTATTGAAAATATTTAAGATATAATCTAACTTAAATAGTAGAATATACAATCAGATAGTTGAACAGTAAATATTTAAACTGTATCAAGACAAGAATATCCGGAATAATGGTGCATAAAAAAGTTGCACAGACTTTTGCATGAAGTGTAGTGTGATTATGATGAGTGATGAGAAACAAAAGGAGTGTGTGTAGTGAAAGTGTGGGAGTGTGGGGGCACACACACCACAGATGTACACTGCATTTGGATATTCATTTAAAGTGTTGTTGGGGACAATTCTATACCCCATTTTCTGAATTCTGATTTCTGATACTCACATTCACACCACAGGCCTAAATTGAAGAGTGCTCCCTCTGTTTTTTCTTTATTTCTTTTAACATAAAAAATACAAAAAAAATGTTAACAATGTTTTTTACTAGTTAAAATTATGAAAATATGAATTTCGAGTCATATTTAAAGATTTTTTATTTTTATTTTTAATTGTTTTAACTAGGAAAATTTTGATACTAAAAAACGTGTTATAGAATATTTTAATATCCGCGGAATCTTTGAGAGCCCATTGAAAAGCAAAACCAGCGTCTGTTTTTCCCTTTCTATCTCCATCAGGTGGAACCATACGTCACTCTGTGTCCCAAATTTATCCACTCACGGATTCACCAAAAAATCTACTGATTCACACACTTACATGCTCTGTTTATGTTTATATTCACGTGTGAACAAAGAGAAGTGTGCTTATGTAAAAGTCATTCACACACACATTGTAATTATACTGACAAAACCACAAGAAAAACTTTAAAATTATTCACATACATATTTAGTTCTCTAGAGGGTGGTTGAATTTGGTCACCATTGATGATTATCGTTTGAGTTGGAGCTCCACAATATATAGGTTCGAATTGTATCGAAAATTTTCATTTTACTTGGATGAATTTTGTTGTGTATGGTGAATGGTGTTGTTTCCTTGGATGAGAATTTGTGGTTGTTGATGGTCACGGATACAAAAAAGATGAGGCATAATCAATTACCAACTTCACACCATAATTATGTCTCCTCAAAAAGTAAGATTCAAAACTGATGGATGCCTATTTCATGCAACATTTCTTATTACACGTGATTTGGAATATCATCACTTAACTTGATTGTTGATGCATATTGTACCAATAAATGTTGGAGTTATAAGATCACAATTCCAATCGTTCACTATATTGTTGATGTACTTAACCAATACTTGGAGTAATATCCGGAAATTACAATGAGACTTAAACACTTTAAATCTAAATATTTACATTTTTTCTATATGTGAAATTACTTTTATTTGATTTATAGTTAGATGAATTATAGTTTGTTATCTTAAAGTAACGCAATTATGTTAACTTATTCAAGATACTTAATTGATTTAAATTGTGGTTGTTTTCCAAGCAACATATTTTGATTTGTTGTTTTGTGCTCTAATCTTTACTTACACTAAGATTTTATAATGTCTTTTTTTTTTATTCTAACTTGAAATTTATTCTAATTTTGATTTATACTTTTAAAAATTAATTTTCTATAGCAAGTTATTTTACAAAATCACAGATATTGATGACTATCAAATAATTGATGACTATTTTATAAGTGGGTACATGTGACTCGTAATGGGACAAATAATTTAACCCGACACAGGTGGTAGATATTTAAATATTTCTTAACATTTAATGATATTTCATATCTATTGTAAAGAGACTTTGGTCATCTTTTAAATATATCAATACATAATTTTTTAGTTTACCAAACTAATTATATCACTTACAAATTTTAGATTCATTTTTAACTCCAAACAACCTATGTTTCTATTTTTGTTTATCTTTTTCTTCCTTTTCTATTCCTTAATCCAGATAAAGCTAAACCTTATTTCGTTCCCACAAAATGTAAGAGTAAAAAAGTAAAAGAGTGTCACCAATTTGCTTACGTGTAACGGCGGAAAAAGTTGAAAAATACAAAATGTCAGTAAATTTTATTTTTTTAAATATAATAAAAATAATAAAGCTTCAATAAGTTTTAATCATTTAATAAATTTTTACTTTTAAGAAAATGATATGATTGTTACTTTTTATCTCTGATTAATGTATGTTGATTCTTTACTTTTTCAATATTCTACCGTTTATCATTCAACTCGCTTTTAAAGAGAAATAATAAGTTGATTGATAAATTTAAAAAAAAAGGATAAAAACAAGTAAACCGATGAGCTTGGAAGAAAAAAAGAAAAAGAAAAAGAAAATAACGATCAGGTCATTTTATTAATGACAAATCAAATTGTAGAATACTTTCAAAAAAATAACACACAATATTCTTAATAAAAGGTGAATTAAAAATACTCAAATTTATGTAGTAATTAAAACTTAATTAAATAAAATAACAATAATAATAAGCAAAAAATAAAATTATAATATTTTCTTAATTTTCTTCATTTCTTTTAATTCTAAACATCCTATTTTTATTTCTTTACCATATTCTTTTTATCTATTTTTCTTTTAAGTCCCTACATTTTTATTTATATATACACACAATAAAAAAAGTAGTTCGATATCAACCTCGCAAAGTATTTAAGTATAAAGTGTGAAAATGATTTTCAATTCCAATGAATTTCTCTTCTTAATATGTATATCACTTAAGTGCAGAAATGTAACACACATGTTAAAACTGATGGCACAATTAAAAATTCACAATTTGTATAAGAGAGAGTCAATGTTTATTTATTTATTTTTTCTATTGGAAGAAAGTTGTTTTAGAAATATATAGTGATGAGTTTAAGTGAGGACAAAATTGAACTTTCAAAATATTTTTAAGTATAGATGTATTATTTTTCTAATTCAAGATAACTTTTATGGCAAAGCAAATTTAAACTTCAAAGAGATGCAAATATAATGTTATTTAAACTTCCATGTGCGCACAATATTTTAATTCAAATTTAATGTGTAAGAGTAAAGGAAAGAAGGAAAACCCATAACTATCAATTCATCCGCACAAAAAAACTATATTCATTTACCTAAAACTCCAATTAGACCAGTTCATTATTATACTTTTAAGTTTTATGTGAACTTCTAAAAATTGAAAAATTCAACTTACACAATAAGATATTGAACCTTACAATAGAACCTTAGTTAAGATAAAATATAAATACTAAGATCTTAAAACATAAAAAATCTCTTACTATTCTTGTTAAATGTTATTGCAAGCAATATCTTCACTATTGATGAAAACAAATACTTCAAAAAAATTAGAAAAATATATAAGATCACCATGATATAAGTTTTAAAAGAAGATAAGAATAAAAGATATTTAAAGAAATTAGAAAAATAAATAAAATGTAACAGAAGATGAAAATAGAAGATACAAAAGTGATTCCTAATGTGATTTATTCAATATATGATGCTGAAAGTATTGATTTAGTAGAGGAACTTTAACACGTGTTTTTCCACCTTGTGAAACTTTCTATGAACATAAACTTTTATATAAAGGTGATAATTTTAGGGCATTAAAATATATTTTAATTTATTAAAGCACATTGGTGCCATATTGCAAAATTTTGATCCTTTAAAAAATTAAAACAATGCAGCCATGAGACTTATTAAAAAAATTATATATATATATATATATATATTAATATAATTTTAAAATATATATTATACAAGTTAAATTCATTGTAAAAATGTTATTTTGAAAACCTAAACTTGAATAAATTAACTTCAAATCAATCATAAAAAAACCTTCAAAATCACACGTCAGACTGAGTTAGTGAAACTGTTCATGTATCATTCTATTCTCCATTTATTTATTGATGAAAAAAAAAACAATAATAAGTATAAAATAAGAGTAATAAATTTATTGTCACATTATTGGGATTAAAATAAATACTTTATTTTTGAATTATAAGTTTGTACTTTGCATCAAATATCATAAAATTGTCGGTATAAATTATACATTTTATTACTTAATAATGTGTACTTTTAATTATTTAATAACACATAATTATAAAATAAATGTAATAATTTATTTTTCAAAGCGGATGTAAAATGAAACACCACTGGGTAAATATTTTATTTAGTTTCTCTAAAACCGCAAATGGTCTATGTCCACAAAAAAACTGTATATGGTTAATATTTTTCTTTTATTTTCTAGGGAGATTTGAGATTGAACAGCAGCTAGATCCCCAACTGTCATTGAAGCAAATGCTGTACAAGAAAAGAAAAGAAACACGAACCTGATATATTCAACAAAGCACAGTTGATATAAATTAATAATTGAAAATGTCACAAAAAAGCATCTTTACTGCTACTTGCCTAGGATTAAAACATACATGCAACAATCTGAATTGAAAACAAATGGTTTTACAAATAATAGGAAAACAAGCAACAGCAATTCCAATCAGGAGAGAAGAGAGATAGAGTGGTTGGTTCAACATCCTCTCATGTCGATTTTGACCATATATTCCTCAATCCTTTCACCTGCAAAACATAGGCCGTGACATACAATGAGACAAACCTTTCAAGTTCACGGGTTCAAAATAGGACCATACATTTTTACTTTACTCAAACCAAATGCTAATTAAATCACCATTCCACAATTCCATCCATAATCATATATAGCAGCAGCTTCAAGAAAAAGATTGCAAAAGTGATCTTTACAAAAAAGGTATTATTTTGCTTGGAAATTTGGAGAAAAGAATGTCGGGTTTGTGTTATTATTGAATTGTTTAAACAGAATCATAAACATCGAAATTAATCTTTTAATTAATTTAACCATTTCTACTTTAGTGGATAGGAAGTTCTTGGAAATTTTTCTTGCTTACACACAGTCAACAAACCTCTAATAATATTTTAGAAAACGACATGCAGTCATTATCATTACTTTGAAAAAAAAAAAAAAGGATCTTGGTCACAAGCTTAGTAACATGTATGACAATTAGCTTCCCGAGGTAGAGATTGAAAGAAAAATAATAGAAAACAAAGCAGATAACCATGCATGGTGATAAAGGAATTAGTTCCGAAAAGAAATATACTTGCATGGTCAAAGGTTAAGAGAAGTTAAATGATTTGAATACCAAAAAGTTCAATTTTTAATTCAGAATCAAAGGTTCAATAGGAGAAAACTGAGCACCATTTGCAGAAAGAAGTAAATTTGCTACTAATTCCTGTGCAGCTCATAAAAAGACGAAAATAAAAAGCTGATGGACACATCTAGGTGCTTATTAACACATAAATATGATAAACGTACATGATTTTGTGATTTTGAATAGTGTAAGGTAGTGAAAAAAAGAAAAGTGAGTTGAGTTGGGGGTGCACTTAACTGGTTTAGAGGGAGCAGGTGTAACCAGGAGGAGGGGACTTGCCACAAGCGACAAGGAGCTGAAGAGCAAGAGGGACATAAATGTTGAGGTTGAGAAGCTTGAGCTTAAGAGTGGTGCAAAGGCACACTGCAGCTTCAAGCTCCACGAGTCCTTGAAGCACTGGGCAGCACTGGTTGGCAGCTGGGTCTCCCACACCAACGTGAACCAACCCCCCAAGCAGATCCACACAGGCACCCAGTTTGAGAGTGTCGATGGGGCATGTAGCCTGTGCCGGAGACTTGGGTGGTGGGCATGGAGTGTTCCCTCCCTTCCCCGGGGTGGTTGGTGGGTTGAGCACGGGAGGGATAATCCCTGGGGGCTTCACAATGGGAGGGACAGTGATGGGAGGCACAGTGACGGGAGGCACAGTGACGGGAGGCACAGTGACTGGTGGCTTAACAATGGGAGGAACAGAGATGGGAGGCAGGGTGACAGGGGGCTTAACAACGGGTGTCTTTGGTTTTTGAGCATGCTTTGGCTTCTTGGGGGGTTTCCCACAGTAGCCACAACCTAGAATGGGAGTGAAAGAGGAGATGAAGAGCATGCAAAGGAAGAGGTAAGCATAGATCTTTGAGGACTCCATTGTTAGAAAGAGAGAGAGAGAGAGAGAGAAGTGATATAGTGGAGTATGTAGAAGAAAGAAGGGTGATGATATATAAGAAGAGAAAGGAGGAGAAGAAAACAAAAGAGGGTGAAAGCAGATCACGTGAAGATGGGGCTAGCTACACTAAAAAGGCAGCTGCCAAGTTTTGCAAGCTGGCACACCTTACAACATCTAAGTCTACACACACATACTAACATTAACATACAATGAGTTCCCATATTTGTGCACCAAAATTTCAGTTTACACCATCAACTACCATGTGCCACAACTCGGCTACTTCACTTTCTGCACAACTATAAACCCCGTCAAAGTACAAGCTTAAGTTGCTTACACAACCAAAACCGTACCTTCATTTTCCTCACGTTGGGATCCTTGGCGTTAACGGCAGATATTTCCTAGGCCGTGTTAGTATTTTTTTTTCTGCTTTCTCCTGCTTCAGACTTCACAGTTAAGATAATCCAATCATATATAACTATATCATTATGTTAAGCTACCGCCTTTTCATTAGACATTGCTAAAGATGGTCATGAATAAATCTCGAATACCAGACAACCCTTGTTTTTCCTTCTTTACGGAATTCTAACTCTGGTGTTCTTTCTATTTCTCGTATAAACACAGTCTCTCACCGGATCTATTGTTTTCTACTTCTATTTTGTGAATTTTCTTCCTTAAACATGAAGAAACAAATATTGATTATTAAATCTTATAGCACCTTTATGATTAAAATATGTATGTTAATTAAGTGCCGTTTTTAAAAGTTATATAATTTTAAACTCATGTTATTTACCTATATTGCTGTATTATCTAAATGTTTTTTTTATATTTATTATCGTTCGGCAGTACTATCTCGTTATACCACATGTACAAATGTCAAAATAATGAACTCAATCCAATTATGCAAAAAAAAGGAAAACATTTTATGTAAAATAAATAAAAATATTATTAATCATAATATATTAATAATTCAAATATCTATATATATATGGTCCTTCTCTAACCAAATATTGTAAATTTATGTGCATAATATGATATTTATTAAGATTTAATGCATTGATAATATATGTTATGTTGCATTCATTATTTCAGTAAGTCTTAGGACTGAATTTTCTTCTTACACTCACAAAATAAAACTTTATTATTTTTACTTTTTTTTATGTAAGATAGATTTTTATTTATTTACTTTTATACCTCTTTATAACAAAAAATATAACATAATAGATATTTTATTATTATTTGATATTCTTACACTACACTCTTTATTTTAAAGATTATGATATAACTATATATTTATTTTTTAGTATTTTATACTTCACTATTTATTTTAACCAATACACTATTTATATTATTTATTCTATTATTTGTATCAATATACTTCAAAACATTAATTACACTATATTGAAAATATATGACATTTATCTAAATTTATTTTATTTTACTTTAAACTTGATTGAAAAATATTTAAGACATAGCATTAGATTAATAGTAAAATACGTATGTGAAAAAATATAATTAAAAATAAAATAATTAATTTATAAATAATAAATATATAAAATTATTTTATTGACTAAACACAATTGTTTTTAGATAAGTATGTATATTTCTCTTTAACATTGTAACTTTTAGTCACTTTTTCAATTTTTCTCTAGTTCTTTACAACCATATTTATATTAATTAAACTAACTTTTAGGAAACATAATAACTTCTTATTATTTATATTTTCTAGCACCAAAAGTTATATAATTTCACAAATTTTGTTATTAAAGATTTTTTCCTTACGTCTTTTTAACTTATAAAATATTTGAATTTTATTCCAATATTTAAACTACCACAATTAATACACTTGTGGTATCTTGTCGTCAGAGCTCGACACACTTTAGCAAAAATGATATCATATCATCATAGCAGAATAAAACACTTTAGTCATGTTCAAACAGTTGTTGGATGTTTTGTGACTAAAACTTTTCATAAATTTTAAGCAACCTTGCACATCAGTTTTGTTCACAAGTAATAATGAAAGAAAGAATGATAATTTCATAAAAAAGAACACAATAGGAATGTTATAATTATTTCAATGTATTTACATAAATTAATTTTATAATTAATGTAGAAACTGACATCATTTACACTAGTTGTTTTTTTTGAAAATTAAAAGTAAAACAAATGAATGTATACTCTACACACTCCTACACTATGTATCAGTCAATATATATTTGATTTCAAGTGTAATGCCCCCTCCGCTACAATGCCAACAAAACCAATAATCTTGGTTGTGCAAGATTTGAGTATTCATGATATGTTTCATCATAGAATTATCAAATAATATAGACGGTAGGTATGCGACGCTATACAGATAAAAAAAATATATATATATTTTTTATGGTAGATCTGTAATAAGTAAGATTTATGATGTTATATTTCTTATTGTAGATATGGTATTTTGTTATTATTTTATACTTTAATTTTATTATTATTTTGAAAATTTGTAGATCTTTATATTTTATTATTATTATGTCTTTAAATAAAGGCATTTACAATTTTTCTTTGAAATTAAACTTTTACGCTAGTTGATTTAGCAATTAATGTAAAAAGGTAAATACAAAATAAACATTTACATGTAAGAAACCCACTTTTTATATAAGTTGTTAAATAAATTAAAGTAAAATCAACAAACCTAAAATTAATTCTTTTAATTTTATACTTTGTGCTTCATTTGTAATAGTAGTCCTCAAACTAATCGGAAAAAGTATTTTTTACACTAATAATATTAAAAGGAAAATGTATTATGTCAGATGGTTGTCAAAATTACATAGTAAATATTTGGTGAAAATTTTTGTAAGTTAGAACAGATTTTTTTAAGTCTTATTAGTTCATCTTTTCCCTTATAGTTATGCTAAAAAAATATTTCTTTTAATTTTTTCTTTTCTGAAAATGAAAATGTAAATCCGTACTTGTGCGACTCTGTGATAGTGCCCCAACCATCCTTGATAGTTAGGTTTTATATTTTGTTTGGTTTATAATATTAAGTACTTTAGATTAAAATAAACATTTTAATATTTAAAATAATTAAAAATATTATTTAAATGTATTATACTTAACTGGTAGTGGTATTTTTTATTTATCAAACAAATTTATAGTTTATTCCAAAAAGAAATTGCAAATTAAAAAAAAAACTCATGTTTTTGTATACTAAAAAAACACATGTTTTCCTTAATTACAACTATAAATGACATGTAGAATAATCACATTATGTATCAGGTATAATCATACTCTATTACAATTACACCCTTTCTATACCTGTTATGATTCGAAATAGAATAATCTATTTTTTACATATCCCATGTTTTTGTCATTTTAATAAATGACGTAATTTGTCTAAAATATAGTCCATATGGAAAAATCTATTTTGCACTATAAAGAAAAGACATGATGGAGACGCAATAGCGATTCTCAACACAAATGCCAGAAGAGGTGAAATAGTGTTTATGAAGGGTGAAAAAAAGGAGTTGAAAAACAATTTCAATATTATGTCAGAGCAGGTGAAATAGTGCTTATGAAGGGTGAAAAAAAGGAGTTGAAAAACAATTTCAATATGATGTCGTAGTAAGAAAGGGTGATGGTGACCATGTTTTTCACTTAGCCAAAAAAAATACTAGGCATTGAAGTTCTTATATATGTTGTTATTTAGTTAATTATTTGATATTTTAGAAATAATTTTCAATACTTGCTTAATAATGGATGAAATTACCATTTCTAATGAATTCGCTCTAATCTTATTAAAAATTTAAAAATCTCTTACAATGTTAAAAAAAATAATAGAACATTGAAAATTCAAACCAATCTATCTCATGTAATTTAATCTAATTTATGATAATTAATATATTTTTATGATGACTGAGTGTATGATAATTATTCTATTATCAATCATCATAATTTTTATTTATTAAAAATACCTTAGTTCTGACTTTAAAATAACTTATAAATAGAAATAAATATCATAAACTTATATTTATTTACTTATATTATCTTTATACTACATATGAATTCTTCTGACTTGATTATTTATAATTTCATCTTCAATCCATCTGCTACAGAAAACTTCTACTCAAGTCAGATAACAATAGGATGATTTTATTTGCAAGAGGTTGAGTTTCTTTGTGTACTAAAAGAATGTCCTACTGCGCATGCAAGAAATGTTTTGCATTTGCATTTTTTAAGTATTTGCTATCTGAGTAAATTTTCAAAATTTCTTAGTATAAAGTTATACTTAAAATATTCTTTTGAATGTCATATGTGTGGGCCTTTTGACATTAAATAATTGGACAGGTACATTTGATTCATTTGCCCATTATACTTCCAAATTCAAATGATATTTTATATTGTATCATTACCAATGGTAAGTAAAGATCATAGGTTGTAATTAATATATTATAGGACTTTCACTGGCAACGATAATAGTTGAAGTTGGTTGTTAGTTTTCTGAACAACGTTTTTACACTGTTTCATTCCCTCTAGCACCAACAAACAAAGGATTTGAATACTTTGGTAGAAAGTTAAGTGTCGTTTATAAAACTTTTATTTGTTAAATGTATTCGTTTTATAGCACAATTCACATGCACATGCTTAATCATACAAAGCTGCGAGTACATTCGAAGTGATTGTGACAGGTAAAGCCTTGAGGAGGTGAAGAACACTGCATGGGATGCGTCACGTTCACGTAGTTTTTTATCATTTACTCTCTTTTAGTTTTTTTACTATAAAACCTTATTGTTTTTACTAATTTTGTATTCATCCATGTTGCAAATGAAGACACACTTAAGGGTGGTAATTCTCTCATGACATTGTTGACCATTATTTGTGTAAGTATGTTGATATCTTATAGAGATAATTTTTTACAGCTTAATTATTTCTGTCCTTTCAAGAAAGATAATTTTGTTTAGAAAGACTGTATTTATTATTTTCTTTCTTTCTTTTATTGTTCCTTTTAATTTAGTTTTTACTTATTTTTTTACTTTCTATTATGATTTTTCAATAATCATATCTCTTTTTCATCATATTCCTGATATAAATGTCTTAATAATATTATTAAAATTCATTTGTTAAATAAACATAAATGTTAGATCTTACTTTTTAAAGCCAACTAATAATTTATTAAAAACTATTATTAAAATCGAACTAAGAAAATCAAGTTTAAACCATAATATTACACATCTCTATATAAGATGGTTTTTTAACATCAATGATTCAAGTTCGTTCATGAATCATATGACGAAACAATTTATTTAATAGTTTTTAATTATATGCTAGAATTTTTTAAATTGTAAAGATTTCATTATTTCATATCATTCTTCCTTACAGACGATATTACTCCACTAAATGATTAACAAGTTACTTCATTCATAACAACTATAACCTCTTCTATAAACACAAACAAACAATAAGCATTTTGAAAGTTTGTTTTTTAGGGCTAGAAGGAAAAACAGCTAACAGATAAGGCTAGACAATGTGACAAGTAGCGGAAGGGCTGTTCAATCTTCAGGAGTTTTAGAAAGAGAGTAGTGTGGTCTTGAATTGAAAGTGAAACTTCATTTGCCAACTTACCAAGCTGCATATGCATTGCATTCATTATATTTGTATGTGTTAGCCTGTATATTTTTGTATGTCATAACATCACTTTTTCTATCAAATAGGAAAACCTTGTCTTAACGCTTCTCACATATATATATTTTTTTAATCTTCAAAAGGCATCCTATGATGAATGGATGAATAGATTATAAACCCACCAATCACCTCACGCATCCATCTTAGGATAAAGTTAACTTATATATATACTCAATCACCTACGGCTACATTATAATTTGATAAATAATTCTATTACTGGTTCTCATATCAGTTCGATAATAGTTAAAAAACTGATTATTTGAGACTGTTTGAAAAAGTCTAAACTTAAATATAACTTACAATAATGTGATAATATAAAATAAATATTGATCCAAATTATCAATACATGATTGTCCCACTAATTATGTTGATAATTTTAAGTCTTAATAATAGTGACTAAGTCTATAATTTTTCTTATAAATAAAAGGACATTTTCATAATAATGTTCGTATACATACTTATTTGCATCCATTCTGATTTAAAGTTAGAATATTCTTACATGTACCTCCATCCAATCCAAACTTAAAAAAAAAAATTTAACAATTAAAATCAATCTCATACCTAGTTCACTCATTAATATTCTCCACTTTTCAGAAAAACACAATAAATATATATATATATATATATATATATATATATATATATATATATATATATTTTTGTAAAAAAAAAAATTAAAAAAAAAAAAGGATAAAAGATATTATTTTTTTTTTAAATAAAAATATAAATTTCAATATATTTTTTATTATTATATTTTTTTATATGAGGGGGAGATGGGTGTTTTTGTATGTGTTTTAAAAAAATTTTTTTACAAAAATATATATATATATATATATATATATATATATATATATATTTTTTTTTTT
>Ga0099825_1007297_pt1 | contig 13504 bp, 4 predicted proteins | sample SiratroredBW_FD_76838 | JGI IMG/M metagenome (GOLD analysis project Ga0099825, IMG submission 76838) | Root nodule microbial communities of legume samples collected from California, USA - Siratro red BW | ecosystem: Host-associated > Plants > Roots > Nodule | place: USA: California | collected... | reverse complement strand
ATTATTTTATTATATATATATATATATATATATATATATATATATATATATATATATATATATATATATATATATATATATATATATATATATGTTTTTAATTTTGATGAAATATTTTTTTTTAATAGGTGAACGCAATGGGATTCCAATAGGTCCAACGGTATGTACACATGACATGTCAAATTATATAGCTACATTATTATTTTATTTTATTATATTACATGTGTAATTAACTTTTATTTATTGTATTTGTAGGCTGCTTCAAGCTGGTTATGTGTGTATCCCCGCGGCATTAGAGAATTATTGTTGTATACCAAAGAGAAATACAACAATCCATTAATTTATATAACTGAAAATGGTAATTACACCAAATATTACATTTAATTTATTGGCTTAATCTAAATAAATTTATACATAATATATATTAAGAATAGTGAGTGATAGTTAACTTGTAAGTGTACATGCATATTTTTTTTCTTCTATACATTTAATTTATTAGCTTGATCTAAAATAAACTTACACATAATATCTATCAAGAATAATGAGTGATTATTAACTTGTAAGTCTTCATGTATATTTTTTTCTTCTAATTACATCTTATGTATTTTATTTTTTTATATGTAGGTATTGATGAGTTTAATGATCCAACACTATCGTTGGAAGAGTCTCTTCTAGATACATTTAGGATAGATTATCATTATCGTCATCTCTATTATCTTTATTCAGCAATCAGGTAATTGTTTTTTTTTTCTTTCTTTTTTAATATTTGAAAGGTATTTTATTTATAAATTTAATTTATTTTTATTTTTTTGACATTACAAGGGATGGCGTCAATGTAAAAGGATATTTTGCATGGTCATTGCTTGACAACTTTGAGTGGGGTAGTGGTTATACAGTACGATTTGGAATTAACTTTGTGGATTACAGCAATGGCTTGAAGCGATATCAAAAGCTCTCTGCAAAATGGTTTAGGAGTTTTCTGAAAAAATATTAGACTTTATATACCTTATTCTTCTTATCAGTAGTGTAATTTTTTTTATCAGCACTAAAACTTATATTAGATAAAAATATAAAAGAGTCGTTTTAATTTAAAAAAAAAAATTAATCGTTTTTTTACTTCTTCAATATCCTTACACTTGTAAGTGTTGTACAAAGTCTTGTATTTTTGTTCTATTATTTCTAAGGGTTTGTTTGGTTTGGAAAGTGGATTTGAGAGAGTGAATTTGAGATGAAAGTGTGTGAAAAGTTTAGTTGTTTAGATTAAAGAAAAGAAGGTAAGAAAAAATAAAAAATTTATAAAACTTTGTGAGTGATGTAATATATGATAAAATAATTTTTTAATAGATAAAATTATAGTTAAAATTAATTTAAGATTAAATTAATTAATTTATTAGATGTAATTAATAAATTATTATTATTTTAATTGAAAAAATTATAAAAGTATCAATTATTATTTTTTATTTTTAATATTAATATTATTGATAATTTATTTTTATAAGTATCTTATTTTAATTATTATTATTTTATAATTTTATTGAAATTATTTATTATTTAACACAAAACATATATTAACAAAGTATTAAATTTATTTTACTTTATTAATCATTTTTATATTATTTATTATAAATTTAATTATTATGTATACTCTTAAATTATTTATTATTTTAAAATAATAAAATAAATGTTTTTATATTTTATTTAATTATAATATATTAAATAAATTATTATATATGATGGAGGTAACTTTCGCATATGAGCAAATAAAGTTTGAGCTAAGAAATTTTATTGTTTTTTTCACTTATTTTCCCCTTTCATACTTTAAGTGCATTTTCTCGCTTCACCACTAAAGCATACAGAGTATAAATCATCTTTTCAAACCTAATTGTCTTAAAATCAATATTCTCAAACCTGATCTGTTTAAGATTAGTTGATCCTCTTACGTCAAATCACTTCATGACATATTACATTACTGAATATCCTCAATGATAATCACCCTATCCCTAATATAATGGAGTATATTAAATAAATTAATTGCAAATTATTATATCTTTCTACTTTTTCAAAAAGAAAACTACAATCCTTTAATTATTTTGTTGTCTGTCATAAGTGTCGGAAGTTTGTTTCTTATATAGCCATGTTTATATAAAGCATCTACATCTATAGACTTTATCTATTAAATAACTTAACCTAATACATTTTAGAGAATCTTTTGTTTTAATCACATTTTTTTAATTAATAATACTTAAATTTGAAATCTTATTTAAGGAATCAAAATTGGTACCTTCGGATCATAGATTTATCAGTTATTTCAAAATTAGACTGCAAGTTATAATTACTAATTACAAGACTTACAATTATAATCAAAATATATATGTATAGAAAGTTACAATGTTATTATCAATCATCAATATCTCTATTCTCACTTTGGGTTTTGTTTGAGGTTTTTCTTAATCACTTCTTTTAACCAAAATTTTTTTTTATACTTTTTAGATAATTTTTATTTGTTAAAAAAATTACAAAATAAAAACCAAGTTGGCTAAGAAACTATTTTTCAAAAGCACGGATTCAACGAATAAACGTTTCCTTTCTTATAATTGAAACTAAATATAAGATTTTTTTTTTTTTGTAAAAAATATTTATTAATAATCACTTTTCTCCAAAATACTTTATTTTAAATTAAAACAAACTCACCTTTATCCTGTAGACAGTCCCATTCACTAATTAGATGAGTGTTTTTTAATATTGGGAAAGTCAATTGTCCTAAGTGGGAGGTCACAATCAAGAAAACACAATCTAATAAAGTGAAAAGGGTGATCTTTAACTAAAGCGTTGATGGATTAAGAAACCTATAATAAATAATTCTTTATCTTAAAGTTTCAATCTAATCAAATTTTACTAGTCCAACATTTTATACTTACACTAGAGTGCACTAGGAATTGTGCATTGAAATAGATATCATTTAAGATTCATTGTGAAGGAATGAAATCATTACCCATTATGATGAATAATGATACATCTACATATATAAATTTTAAGTTATTTATCGTATGTATTTTATATTTTTGAAAGCGTGAGTGTATCTTTAATTTAAAAGTTTAGATAGATGTATAAATATAACAAGCAATAAAATAATATTATTTTAAACTAATATGGTTTCCTAATATAGAATATGAATGAACTTAAAATTTGAATTTTATATGATGAGATTTTAAGTTTAAAAATTTGTATTGTTCCAATAACATTAAAGAATGAGATAATCTATACATATACATCTAATTTTGTGTAATTAATTAATAATATCCTTAATAAAACATATAAAAAACTATTCTCACTTTCATAAAACAAAAATTAGCCTATTAAGAAACATAATCGTTTTTTAAGAAAGTATTTATGATATTTAATTTTTTTGTTTTTTTATTTGGTTCCTATGTTTTTTAATTTAATAATAAGCCTTACAAGTATACAATCAAATTGTCTATTTTTTTAAGTGGTAAAAAATATATAGTTGTTCAACTTTCTTAAAACTAACAACATGTGGTGTAAAGTTCTCTCCTCTATCCTTTCTTTGTCTTCCTTTTCCTATTATTTCCCTTCTTTTTAAGATTTGTCTCCCATATTTCGTTTATTTTATAATCTGATCACAACTTATAATAGTTAAGAAGTCAAGATTGTTTCGAATTCAGTTATATTTTTAAAAGAGTAAGTTTCTATTTATTCTAAAAATTCCTTATTTTTTATTCTTTTTCCTTAGGTTTTGGACATTAATCCTTAAGGGTTAATTGAAAAAAGTGATTCTCTCAACTTATTCTATATATATTGAATTTTGATTGTGTTTGAATCATTTGTTATAAATCTCTATATTTTAGAGTTATAACACTGCTTGACTTTAGAATCGCCTTAAGATTAAGTTTTTTCAGGCAATTGGAGCTAGTTTTAACTTTTTAATAGTATTTTGGGCTAGAAGATTTGGATGTAAAGGAGATGTGGTTCCGAGTTTCAATTTCTTTTATAGGTATGTTATATGATAAAATTGTTTGATTATATGTTGTTTGAATTTGTAAAAATATTAGAATTTGATAGTTTGGTAATTAAGTGTTGTTTTTTATGTTGTAAAGATTTTGGATGTTGATAGAATGATAGTTTGCTATTTTCTGATTCATGTGTATTGATGATAACAATAGAATATGAATGAAATTGATGTCATACATTTGGAATAATGTATGAGTTGTTGTGTGATTGTAGGTTAAGTATGAAAAACCTATGTTTTAACAAGTATCCTATAGTTTCACTGATGATATAAGTCACGTATCAAGTGATGAGAAGCTGATGAGAGAATTTATACTCACTGGGTTTCACAGTAAACACTTGGTATTTGATGTTTGAACTTATTTAAATCTTGGTGAATAAATTAGATGTTAGTCTCTAATAAGGATATACTTAATGATTAATGAGTTTGTGGGAAGACATAGATCTATATGCAATTCATATGATTGAAATGAATTCAAAGTATCAAGGATTAAAAAAAAATTAAAGTACCAAAGATTGCAAATAAATTTATATATAGTTAGTATGATTGAAACGAAATGAGAAGGACTATTACTGAAAATAAATTCATATACTTCGTATTAAAACTTTATATGTCATTATTTAAAGAAATTCTTACTAATGATAAATATGATTTGTTATTTTTGCAGAGTATATTAAATTTTTTTATTAGCTTACCTTTATTTTTATTATTATAATAGGAATTGTGATAATTATATTATGTAAATGCAAATAAATACAAATACATGAACATTCTAAAAACAAAACATAAGTATGTTAAAATAACATGTATAAACCTTTATAGTAGATTATTATGTATAGACAGTTTATTAGATTCAATACGTAATAAATTATATATATATATATATATATAAACTTTATACATGTTTTATCAATCTCCTTCAACGAGGAAAAGTTATAATTTGTTTTTGAAAAAGTTAAGCATAATAATTTATTATAAAAAGAATCGGTCCGCATCTCCAAACCATGATTTCTGTAGTGAAATGTATCAAAACTTCTTCCTCAACATCATATCATACATCCACGACACTTATTCTACAAATTTAATAAATCTCTTTATCGTTTAAAACTTGATATTAATAACATTTAAATTTAATTATAATGCATTGATAATACAAAAAATAGTATACTATCATCTAATAATAAATTGCTGTGTACATGACCTTTTCTAATAGTTTATTTAAAAAATTAAACTTCAATCAATGAATTTTAATAATGTCAAAATCTTTATACTGATAACATGTATGAAAATTAAATGGCATCATTCTCGAACAGAAAAGAAAAAATAATTTTAGTTTCCTAAACAAAGTTGCTACAATACAAAACATTATAGTATAGAAGAGAATGATAAAAAAAAATTAGGCAACATCAATTTCAAATTTCAGTGTCAGTCAAACACTTTCATATTCACGTTACTTTTTTTGGAATATGTAATAGAGGTGCACAGGAATAGAGGGAGAATTTAGTTGGCGGGAAATAACGATACAGTAGAATATACCAACTATCATGGATCCTGGCCGTCCAAGTATAAACACTCAGCGATTGAACTGTTCTGGCCGTTGATCACGAGATTCTGTTTGGCGACTGGCCATGGCAGCGTGATCCGCACTGCGCACGGCAGCACTAGATCACGCACACTACAGATTCAACTATTTTCTGTTTTTTCAGCTTAGAACCCTAGTGCTGACTGGGTGCAGGAGCCAGCTGAATCGAAGTTCATTGCTCTCACTCACTCACTCACTCTCAGCTTCTGCTTCCAAATCTGAACTCAACGGCTCCGTGGAATCGAAATCCACGGCAATTCAAGATTCAAGATTCTAGGGTGAAATTTCCATGGATAGTAGCGATGAAAGCCCAACCGAAGCTAAGAAAACCAAGTCAAAGACTCCTCGAAAACCGAAAGAAAATCTTCTGAAGCAGAGTCTATCTCTCGCTCTCTTCATGCTACAATTGCTGCTTAATTTCATAGCCTTTATCATTCAACTGATTATTCATTTTTTTTTGTTTAATTTGTAGAATCTCCTGCCGAGTTCTTCGCAGAGAACAAGAACATTGCAGGATTTGATAATGTATGCTTAGTACACTTATGTTTTTGATTTGTTATACGCAAGCAATTTTGTGATATTCTTTTTGTATGTATGTTTTCTCTGAAATTATGTGGATTTAACTACAGCCTGGAAAATCTCTTTATACTACTGTTAGAGAGCTTGTGGAGAACTCACTTGACTCGGCGGAATCCATATCGGAGCTTCCAGTGGTCGAAATTACTATGTAAGTGTGCAAGGACAAGTACTAAGAATGATGAACTAGTAAATGAGCTAATGCGAAGACGCGGATTTTATTGAAGTGTATCTGTAATTGATTTCTTTCATGGTGACTTGGTTGTTGTAGTGAGGAGATAGGAAAAAGCAAATTTAATTCCATGATTGGTCTTGTTGACCGTGAACGTGTTGATGCTGCATTGTATGACGACTATGAAACTGAGAAGGCTCGTGAGGTGTGTTTAATTTTATCTTGTTACGTTGGTTGTTGACTTCTTGTGCTGATATATACTAAGCTGGATTAAATTAAATCTCTATGATCGGGTCTTGGGTAGTATAAATTGTTAATTTGCTGTAGTAACAAACTAGAAATTATTATCTTGTTTCATTCATATAAACAAGTGGTTGCAATTGAGTAGACTATAGGAGAAATGTTCTCTGGATAGGGTTCTGTTTGACATAATACTTTTCCATGAAGAAACGATTAGCAAAAGAGGCTCGAGCTCAGGAAATGCAAGCAAAGAATGCTGCCCTTGGAAAGAAAGTGAAAGAAACTCCCGCTCCAAAGGTTGGCAAAGGTCGAGGTGAGGCTTCCTTTTACAGAGTTACATGCAAGGTGCGTGTGGTTTCTGCCTCAGGCCTTACTTTGTGATACTGTGTTGATATGCATTGTCTTTATTTGTTAATTTTGATCCGGTCAGCTGAACCGTTAGATCAGATATTGAAATCAAGTTTGAAAATTTTCTCATTTTCTGTCGTTATCAATCTCATTTCTGTTAGAGAAATGTAAACAGTCTCATTATTGTTACTAATTGCAGGATAATGGAAAGGGAATGCCCCATGATGACATCCCAAATATGTTTGGCCGAGGTCAGTTAATTTCTTGGTGCATTAGTTATCTGTGAATCAAGATGTTTCAAAATTGCAGTAGTAATTTCGTTTGTAGGAACTAGAAACCTCACTTGCTGTTTGCTTGTCTATTTATGCAGTTCTATCTGGGACAAAATATGGCTTGAAACAGACACGGGGAAAGTTTGGTCTTGGGGCAAAGATGGTATTGATTGACAACATGCACTAGTTTTTATATTGTTTCCCTCTGTTTTTGTTACAGCTGGCAACTATTCAGTGGAAGTTTTATTATATACTTGTTTTGGTTGGCCATATTAATCTGCATTTTTAATGGATACAGGCATTAATATGGTCTAAAATGAGTACAGGGCTTCCTATTGAGATCTCTTCTTCAATGAGGAACCAAAATTATATTTCATTTTGCCGGCTGGATATTGACATTCATAGGTATGGCTTTATTTTAAGTACTTTTATGAATTAATACTTAAACTCCTTCCAAATAAACAAATGCTTCAATTTTCAGGAACATACCCCATGTTCATTTACATGAAAAACGGGAGAATAAGGAACACTGGCGGGGAGCTGAAATTCAAGTTGTCATAGAGGGGAACTGGACAACTTACCGTGTATGTAATGCCTGCTTGATGACTTTGAATAATTTCACTTCAATCTCTAGATATAATTGAGCATTTCCATCAATAAACTTTATCATTGATTTTACTGAAAGAATACTTGTGGTCATGTTTCATTAATGTGAGCCCCTTTGTTTCTGTTTGCAGTCAAAAATATTGCATTACATGAGACAAATGGCTGTCATCACCCCTTATGCGCAATTTCTATTTAAATTTGTGTCAGATGCCCCTGAGTATGTATCTCTTCAGATTCTGTCCCCAAATCAACTATGCACAATCTTCTTATACAAGCTGTTCTCTTTGGCAGCAAGATTGTCTCTGTAAGATTTGCTCGCAGAACAGATGTAATGCCACCCATTCCTGTGGAGACAAAGCATCATCCATCTTCTGTTGATTTACTGCTAATTAAAAGACTTATTGCTGAAACATCAAAGCAGAATCTTTTACAGTTTCTTCAGCATGAATTTGTAAATATCAATAAATCTTATGCTGAAAGATTAATAGGTGAGGAAAAACAGTAATTTTGTTAATAATTTGTTGGATCTTTTTTACTCTTATTGAGCAGATATTAACACAGGTCTCTTGAAGGAGCATCTTTTATGGTAGTTATGTACTCCGGTTAACTATTTGGATTCATCATTCTAACAGAATTAATGAAACTGGTGTTCAGTTAGGAGAAGGGAAAGATTATAGTAAGCTAAGGTTCTTTACTTGACAATAGTCATTTATCCCTGATGTAAAAGTAATGTTATTCTGCTATAAGTGTAGAAAGAAGATATGTCTGGCCCTCTTTGTTGATATTGAAATAAGGGAATGCTTAAGGGTCCTTTTCCTTACTTGTATTCCCTTTTCCTTCCTAAATTAGTGAGGGGTTAAGCCTGCTGCGGCCCTGTTCTATGTGTATATTTTTGTTACTGAAGACAGAAAGAGATTCTCTGACTTGTTGACATTATAGTAAATTAGTAACAACTTATTTTGCCTATGATTAAAGGAAGTTTGTCTTGACATGGTTCAATGTGTGTATGCTATAGATGCTCGATATGTTTTCTATTTCACTCTTTACTCTCCTTTTCAGGAGAAATGGGTCCAGACTTCAACGCAAAAACGCCTGTGAAGTCTCTAACTTCACAGCAAATAGTACGCATTCATCAGTTGCTTCGTCAAGCCAAGTTTGATGATCCTAGTGGTCATGTAAGTATTTAGTCTGTATTATGAGCCCCTTTTATTTATTTTTCAACATTGTTATATTCCTTACTTTTGTCATTTGATGTGTCCGTATTACCTATTTTCAGTGTCTTAGCCCCGCTGGTGAATACAATCTTCGATTAGGAATTATAAAAGAGTTGCACCCAGACATGGTTGCAACTTATTCAGGCAGGTTGTGGTTCAGTATCAAAGCTTTACTACATGTTTCTCTTATCTCAAATTATTACTTCTTGGAGCTTCCTGATCTCCTAATTTTCTATCCTTGATATGGATCATCTTGAGTCTTTAGCTTACCTTTTACTCTATTTGTTGGAAGTTCTAAAGGGTAAATCGAGCCATTATGCTAGAGACTCATGAGGGATCTCTTCGTTTTGGTTGTGGTTGAATTTCTGGTAATTCATAATGATTTAATACTAATTTCTTCTGCCATTGATGTGCAGTGCTCAAGTTTTCGAAGGTCACCCATTCATTGTGGAAGCTGGAGTAAGTGTAGGTGGAAAAGATGTCAAGCAAGTTAAGTTTCAATTCCAACAATAGTTATGTTTGATAATAGTTTGAGATAAATGTGGTAAATTTACCTTGTTATTTTAAAACAGTAGTTGGAGATTGAGTAAAATGCTATAAATGTAGTGATAAACATGGAAAATATTCAATAGAAAATAAACCTTTTGTTAGATATGCAAAAGAATTGGACTCAGTATTTTCTATTGAATATTTTCCATGTTTATTCAATAGTTACGAAGAAATGTTTCATGTTCTTAGAAAATGGCAATGGTTTCAGTGACAGAATATATAATACATGTTTCCAGGGTCTGAATATATTTCGATTTGCCAATAGAATTCCTCTACTTTTTGAGCAAGGTGCCGATGTTGTTACCAGGACCGCGCATAAAAGAATAAAGTAAGTATACACTTAAAACCATATGATTTATTTTGCCTTTCTAATTATTGTTTTGTTTGGATGAGGGAACAAAATGAGAATTAAAAGAAAGAAAAGAAAGAGAAAATAAAGGTATAATGATGTTATTTGGATGAAGAGAAAGAAAAAGAATAGTGAGAGGAAAGAAAATATAATCTTGTTATGAAGAGGCGATGCTATAAATGATGCTAGGAATTAGGAGTGAATAATTTTTTAAGGTCAGTCCTGTTATAAAGTTTGTTTCTTGCCAAAATCATTTGTTCCAAGTAGTGTTTTATGATGAGGTGTGACAGAACAAGGGACAATAATTGCTTTTCAAATTCTCTGGCGTCACAAGGCAATCATAACCTATGAAATCCTGTTAAATACTTTTTCAGCTGGAGTAGTTACAAAATCAATCAGGTACAAGATAAGATTGGTGTCTTTGTAAGCATTGTCAGCACAAAAATTCCATTCAAAGGAACTGGGAAAGAATATATTGGAGATGACATAACTGAGATTGCTTCTGCTGTCAAGGTTTGAAGTTTTTAATTTGCAATTGTTCGATTTTTTCCATGTAAAATAAGCTAACAGCTTTTATTTTTCTCGTATCTATAGTATGCTATTCAGCAGTGCTGTGTCCAATTAAAATCCAAGATTGTGAAAAAGATGCAGGCCCGTGAGCAGCAGGAGAGGAAACGAAATCTCAGCAAGTATGCCAAAGTGTTATTTGTCCCTCTCATAATTCCAGCAATCAGCTGCACGATGATGCATTTTTTAAGTATGAAATAAAATATAATTCCTACCAATTGGCAGGTATATCCCCGATGCTTCTGGTGCGGTGTACAATGTTTTGAAAGAAATGACACAGTTACATGCGGCAAAGAAGATTCGTTATGGGGATGATGATGTCGAACTACTGAGAAAAGTCTCAGAGAATTTGATTACTAAAGAAACATTGATTGAAAAGCTTGCTAAACATGTTGAACAGGTATGCTATCTGGCCGCGTGTGTGAGTGTGAATATTTCGTAGTTTTCTTACTATATATAAACTAAAGGGATACCTCAAACTGAATAGATGTGAGTGTAACAGTGGCAGTAAATTGATCTAGTGGAACAACTCTTGTCCTATGAGTATATCCACCTTAAAGTTAAAATATAGATTTAGTTGTACATAAAATAAGGGGTAGCTTGAAGAACTTCGAAATTAGCGTCATAAAACCTGTGAAACATTTTTCTGAACCAACAGAAGTCGTTTCTCTCGATCACGAAACTTTTCTTTTCATTCTGTATTATGTACGTAACTGTGTTACACACCTCAACCGCAAGGAAGAGCAAGGGCAAAATGGAAAAATGAACTGTTAGACACAGAAACCTTACAAACTGCTTATTAGCTTTACTTTGAGTTCTTCTTTCCAAGAAACAACTATACCTTTAGCTTACACATGAAATGAAGCTTTTAGGCAATACCCTCTAGGACTGTCTCCTAAATAGACTGTATGAACTGAGTTCATACAATGAACAGAAGATAAAGGACGGGCTAGGGGTGCTTGAATTTTGATTTATTGATCAAATTTTGTATATAATTTCTGTGTGCAGGTGGACTATGAAATGGCATTGGAGTATGCCACGCAGAGTGGGGTGAGCGAGGAACCCAGAGAAACAATATACATACAATCATTGGATGCTGAAAATAAGATAATCGACCTACAGACTCCATTTTTTGTTTTCAGAGTCTTTCAGTAGGTTTAGAAAATTGATTTGATAATGAAAAGATATGTATGATAGGGAAGATAATTTTTCCAAATTAAATTTATATCGTGGTATAAGAAATAACAATTGTTGTATCTATTCTTTTCAATTGTAACAAGTGCCAATAATATTGATAAGATATTGCAGTGAGTTATGAAATAGTGTTTTCTGGTGCGTGCCTTTATAGTGCAAGAATTTGAATAATGACAAAACTCAACCCACTAAGAAGAAGGTTCTTTGCCACTGAAAACAAAAGCTGAAAGCCGTTTATTGTGATGATAGAGTTGTGGGACAAATCACTATTCTTTCGTAAAGATGGTGTGTCCAGCATCCGATGACGGAACCGCAACATTAACTAGCGGAGCATACTTTGATCTTCATTTAGAATGAATGTAAGGTCACTGAAATTGATTTTCTGGTTCAATGTGTTAATATTTTGAATAAATTAAAGTAGGTAGTAACATCTGCTTACTTATTTAAAGATGTATAAAAGTTCCAATCAAATAACTCTTCTTTGGTACAAAATTTTATTTTAGTACAGAAAAAAGAATTATATGTTTTAACATTATTTATTTTTAATATTTAGTTATCTTATTGTAATCTGTTCTAGGCTAAAGTACTTAATTCAAACCTGTTCAAATAAAAATTATCTCCCCTTATTACGAAGAACTTTCTACATATAAATTTGTTCTTTAATTAATAAACGATTTCTTTTATCAAAAACTCCAAATTTTTCCTTATCAGAATAATGAATATCAGATTGAATATTCGGTTATTAAAAAAAAGAAATTAAAAATACAAGAAATTAATTTTTATTTAATAATTTACAATTTGTTGTCATGATGTGACACATTTTGACTAAAAGCACCCCGGTAGGGCTTAAGACCGGTCACAATACCTAAATTTGTTAGTTTCGGTATACCCTCATTTTAAACATGACGTGGGCAAGTCCAATCACCAAAACCATTTGTCTATTAGCAAGTTAAAAAATGTTTTATATTATAACCGGTAAAAGAAATTAAATCACTTTTTAAGATGTTACCCTAGAAGTCAATAGATTTATTACATGCCAATTTCTATTTATAAGTATTTTATCAACTTATTAACTATTTATTCTTAAGAAGTTATAATTTGGCAAGTCTTCATTATAAGTAATTATGTTATGGTTGTTACCTAAAAAAAGTATTACAATGATAATGATGAATTTCATTGTTATATATGATTAGTTTTACTAAAATTATAAGCAACTTCAGACATTGTAAAAGTATTTATGTAGTCCTTAAATCACAACATGTGTAAGTGGGAGTGATAATTTTATTAACTTTTATAATATTTTTTTTAACAAAAAACTTATGTTAGGCACCTTTTGATATCTCAATTAGATTAATCCTTCAAAATATACTAATCAATTATCATCAGTTTTATAATATTATCTTAGAAATTATATAAACAATATTTTTTATATTAAAAATTCATAAAACCTAAAATCAAATTCTATACTTATCTTCTTTTTATAAGATTAATTTATCATAGAAACTAGTTAATTTAATTGATAATATTAAATGTGCAAATTAAATTTATTTTTCTTTTAAAATATTTCTGACATTAATGAAACATTTTTAATCACTCAAAATAGTTCTTCACCAACTACGAAATTTTTTTCAAATTAAGAATATTTTAAAAATATAATTAAATGAAAGAACATCTTAGATTAATTGGAAAAAGAATCTATAGTATAAAATAAATAAATAAACTTAAAATTAAACAATTGATTGAGTGGAAATATATAATAAAAATATTTTGTGGTGTTTTTTTTTTTTTTTTTTTTTTTTTTTTTTTTT
>Ga0099825_1007295_pt1 | contig 13505 bp, 6 predicted proteins | sample SiratroredBW_FD_76838 | JGI IMG/M metagenome (GOLD analysis project Ga0099825, IMG submission 76838) | Root nodule microbial communities of legume samples collected from California, USA - Siratro red BW | ecosystem: Host-associated > Plants > Roots > Nodule | place: USA: California | collected... | reverse complement strand
GGGAGGGGTTTTTTTTTTTTTTTTTTGTTGCTGATAGAAGGTGGTGTCTAAAAGTGAATAGAGTTGTAGTGGCATAGAGATCTAGAGAGGCTGATCCATTGATGAGAGCTAGGAGAGAAAAGGGAGATCGAGTGTTTTTGGAGAGGCTGAGACAACTGGGATTTGGGGATTCAGGTACTGAAATCAATGGTTGTGGATCAAGTGAGATTGGATCAGACCTGAGGACAGATCGTACCAGACTAGGAGAGTGTTGCAGAACCCTGAAGAAAATCTTGGTTTTTAGGTTGATCAACCCAGTCCATGGTGGGTTTGAAGCTTGAATAAGTTTACCAATTTGATGGTCTCACAAGAAATCCAGGTGATCCTAGGTGTAAACAAACATGGAAAAGGCTACAATATTCTATGATCATACTATCTTATTAGAATAATTGTGATTTTGACAAAACTGGTGGTTCTACTACCCTAATACTTAATTGTTTGTTGGTATAATTTGGTATTAGTCGTGGGTATTTTATAACATTTCATGTTAATCTGATCCTCATTTATTCACAATATAGTATCAACATAAGCGATGTGTGCGGTTTTAGTTTGTTTTAACTGGTATCTTCTTAGAAAATTTAGTTTTCTTTTGCACAACTTTTTGACATGTATGTTTCAGAGTCTGAAGAAAAATGAAGATTCTTCAGTAGTGCGGAGAAAGAGTACAACTGACACAGAAGATGAGTCGGAGGAAGATGAGAAAGATGATGAAAATGAGGAGGAAGATGAGAAAGATGATGAAAATGGTGTTCCTGACAAATCTGAGGATGAAACACCAGAGAAATCTGAAAGTGAAGAGAAAAGTGATTCTGGGAGTGAATCTGAAGATATGAAAGAAAAGAAAAAGCCTTCTAAAACGTCATCCACAAAGAAGGAATCTGCTAAGAAAAGTAAAACCGAGAAAATTACAGTTGCCAATAAATCTCATTCAACGCCGAAAAGAGCACCTAAGAAACCTTCACCCAACATCTCAAATTCTGAGGATGATAGTGACGGAAGTCCAAATCCAAAGGTCTTTTCGAGGAAGAAGAAAAATGAGAAAGGAGAAAAGCAGAAGATTGATGATGATAGCAATGAAAGTCCAAATCCAAAGGTTTTCTCAAGGAAGAAGACCATTGAGAAAAGAGGAGTGCAGAAGAGGTCAACAACGCCTACTAAGTCTGCCTCCAAAGAGAAAACTGGTAGATATCTTGAGTTCTCCTTTGCTTTTGTAATTATTTCATTTTAAAATGTCATAATTTGGCGGCCTGCTTCGGTGTAGTATAAAATAATTTTTAGCTGAAAACAAATATTCAATTATTGCTAGTCAGCATTATTTATTTTTCCATTTCCAGTAATTTAAATGGTGACGTTTTTTAATTGAAAAACTGATAACGTAATGAACTTCATCCCTTGTACATTATAAAATAAAACATCTTTCTGTTGTATCAAGCAGAAAAGGTTGCGAGAGGAAAGGGCAAGAAAAAAGAGAAGTTGAGTCCCAGTGATGCTCAATTACGTGATGCAATATGTGAGATTCTTAAAGAAGTGGACTTCAATACGGTAAGATGTTGAAATAAACTTTACTTAGCAACTAGTTGAATTTTTATGTTTAATACATAGCTAAAACTGCTGGAACTGCAATCTGGTATAAAATAAACTGTGCAGTAGATATGACAATGTCGCACCGGATGTGTGGACATACTGGATGTGATAGGATTAGGAGTGATTGCATTAGAGAAACTTGCATTAGGTGGTTTGGCATGTGGTAAGAAATTAAGAATACTTGTACAAGCTCCAATAAAGAGAGTAGATCAGATGGAGAGTTGTCCAATTACTAGTGGTAGAGGGATATCCTACTATAGGTGAAACGATTAAGGAGGGTTTAAAGGTCAATAATTTGTTTATATGCGTGATTACAAGTGTTAGAGATTTTATGTCGATTAGAGATAAGACTAATTTGAAATATATAAGGAGAGACAATCCTCACCTTATAAGCTGGTTTTGTGAGGATGAGTTAGGCCTGAACTTACTTCTTAATAACTAAAACAGTACAGGATAGTTTGATCAAAGTATCTGACCCAATCAATGAGAAAAGACTGTTGTTGTTCATAACACAGATTAAGCACTGAAAAACTATTTTTAAGCTTCTTGTTCTACTTTATAATGTACCTTAAGTGAGATACATTCCAAATCCTCCTTGAAAGCTTGACAAATAATCATAGGTTAAGATATCTTGGTCTTCTCTCTGTCAATGTTACTTGAACATATTTATTTACCTTTTAACCAATATATGTATGGTATGGCATGACCCAGTAATTGATGCTTTAGTCATTTACATAATCTCTCAAGTCGGTGAGACAGATGATTAAACATGTGTAGTACCTGGCTTGCAGTTTGGAATGTAGCACTGGCAGCATATTTGTTACATATCAAACCTTGTAATATTCTTTCATTTATACAAGTCCTTCATATTCCAAGTGGAATTTATACAATTCTTAGATGTAGTTTTGAATGTCATTTATGATGTTTGACCCGAATGGAATGCTTTGTCATTGTTGCCGGCAATCTTATGGCTACACAAGAGATAGTATCTGTCCAGAACCAGATAATCTCAATGTTGTATTTAGTATGTCTACTGAATATACTCTTTTTCTAAAATTCAACTCCTTTTACTCTTTTGCAGGCCACGTTTACTGACATTCTGAAGCAACTTGGTATGTACTATGGATCCTTTTTACTTTTTTTCTTACTCAAATGTATAATTATAGTTAGACCTTTTCTCAGTTGCAACTATGAGATAGCGGTACATTTGTTCCTTTAAGAGCAACAGATCTTTTTTCTGTATCTGATCCTGATTTTTGTATTATCAAGTGACTTGTATTATTCTCAAACCTGAACGAAATAATTTTAACTAGTTTGATTGATATAGTCTTATATCATTTCCTAATTTACTATTTACAAAAAGAAATGAAAAATATGTGTTCATAACTTAAAATTAAGTGCCTAACAAAGTTGCTCTTCATTTTTCAGCCAAGCAATATGATATGGATCTCGCCCCAAGAAAGGCATCTATAAAGCTCATGATTCAAGAAGAGCTGACAAAACTAGCTGATGAAGCAGATGATGAAGATGGAGAAGAGGATGCCAAGAAAGATAAAACCCCAATATCAGGCAAGAAGGTTAAAGCCTGATTGATGAGTAGACTTGACTGCTTGGAGATAGGTTTAGCAATGTATACTATAACCCAGTTATACATGCTTCATCATCTGTACACTTTGATGGGTGGAAGTGGCTGTAACTTATTCTTAGCATCCATCCAATCTGAACTAAACAAACTTGTACTGTCAATTTAGGCTTTTGGTGGGCTGCCAATGTGCAGCTTCTTCTTTACACCAAATGAATTTGTAGGTTTTATATTGTTCAGGAATACAATTGACCAAACTACACAGCTCACAACAATTTCTCTAGTTTTAATAAATATTTGACCTCTGAATTTCTCATGTTATAACTATTGCCCTTGTTGGTGGATGAAGTCTCTATCTTTCACATCTCAGGATTTTTATGCACCATCATTATCTAATGGATGTGTCATCTGGTGTGACAATCACACTCCTTCACTAGCAGTAGCTGCAATAGATGCAGTCCAGTAGTGATGATCCCCCTTCCTCATTCCATGTTCTATGGTTACAATTCCCCCATAATGAAACCCAAATTTGTCCTTGAGCAGTGCAAGGTGGGATACATCAGTCTATTAATTTAAAATTTTCACATTACTTCCAAGATTAACCAATATCAGCCATGTCAATATTCTAGCAAGGACCAATATGATATCAACATTTGTAAACTTTAGTGACTATGGTGTGACTTTTATATACTTAAATTAATGTCTATTGTCAATTTTTTTAGTAATGAATTTGGTAGGCAACTCCAATTTCATTTTCAACCCTGTTTTTGCACGTTTGGTTTAGTTCTTTCAAACATGTATGCCATCTGCCATTGTGGTTTGAAAAAGAAAGAGATTGATTGTGGAATGAAATGGGACTGTCAGTAGTGAAGATTGAAGAACACACTCAAGCAATACGTAAAATTTGTTGCGGGGCATTGCTTGAAGGCTTCATTTGCTTGTGTTCAAAGATGGCGAGTGAAGAAAGAAAGAAGGGTTTGGTTGAGATGAGAGACAAAAATGTAGAAAACGAGGAAAAGAAACAAAGAGTTTCTGCATAAAATAAAATAAATAAAAAAACTCAAAAAGTGTATTATTTACTGCATAATGGATTATATAAAATGACACAAATTTTAAAAAATATCGTTTGAAAATTAAGAATACAATCATTATGGGACATTATAGTCTCTTAATCGATTATAATATTTTTTTATTTTTTCGTAGAACGAAGAAATGATAAATAAAATTATGAATACAAATAAAATCATCTCACTGTCTATTTTTTTAATCAGAAAATCTCTCATTAATTGTTTTATATTTTTCTATTCCTTTCGTTCTTTTTTCATCTTTTTCACCAAACATATCATAAATGTAAGTGGAGCAGCTAAAAAGGTTTCTGGTTAGAAATCTTCTCCACTAAGACTAGTGGAACACCAAGAAAATGTAATTATAGTGATAAACGTGATTTTGATAATGATTTTGATCAAGATTTGAGAAGGGGAATTAATTTAAACCCATTTGCTGCATTAAAGATGAGATGGTTGAACATAAAATATCATGCACACTTCACCCAACAGTTCCAATCATTCATATTTGAAAATCATTTAGGATCATATATGCACAGAAAGAAAAGTCAAAATAAAAATAGTTTTTTTTTTTCAAAAAAGAAATTCTCCTGTTTTCAATGTCTTGCCCGTTTTCAGGATGGCATGAAGATTTAATTCAAATTGATTTTACAATAACTTGTTCAAAAGTTAATTAACATGAATTTTGCTTCTTTAAGACTAAAACAATATTATTTTAGAATTACTAAAAATTGAGGACAATTCCGTATATAAGAAAAAGGGATAATGTAAATATAATATGCTTGTGTTTACATTGTAAATAAAGAGAAGCAAAAATATATGTTAAGAAAATAGATTTAGGGTGACAAAAGATTTTACACGCAGGGAATGTTAAGGAATTTTATTCGTGGTTCCTATTATTAGTATATGAGAAGGACTTGTATTCGCCTATATCACTAGCAATTTTGGGGATTAGTAGCTTTTATCTCTCAACTAAAAAAATTACTTTTTAGTATTTTGATTTTATGGAATGTTATTTTTTTTAATTCATGAATCCTAAATCATAATCATAAACTCGAAAACGTTAATGATATTAATAATATAACAATTAATTATCTAAACATTTATGATATTTCTAGTATATTATCACCATTCGAATTCTTAATTATTAATATAAAAACATTTTCTTTTCTACTACACTTTCACATTTTAAAATGTCATTCAAAAAATAATAATCTCTATATCAACCACAATTTCTTTCTTAAAATTAGACATTATTATGTCACCTTTCATCACTATTTCCATAAGTTCTTATTGATAGAATGTGATAAGAGATTGAATAGATGACAAGTTTTGAATACAGCTCTTCCATCTTCCTCTAAATAGATTCTCCCACATTTCAAATGAGATCTTAGTGGAGATGTAATAAAAGATAAATACTAGGACTTATCAGGAATCAAAATTAATAGTGTTGGATAGATGATGTGTTATATGATGATCAAATAATTATATTTGAATTTATTTTTGGCTTATGGTATTTGGAATACTACATGCTCTTAACTAAAAAATAATTGTGCTCTAATTATGAGTTATAAAAAATTTGTTTAGAAAGAGATTGTTGAAGGTTACACATTCTGAAAAGTTTGATTAGATGTAACAATATGATATAGTTTTTTTATCTAATAATATGCACTCAATTTAACATTGTGACTAGAAGAAACTCTTTTATATAAAGTGATTAAGATAATATTATTTTTGAATAAGATTAAAGTTAACTTGAGAAATGTTCAAAAGATTACTATTTATCATTTAATTATCATTATTATTATTATCTAATTCTAAAGATTAAAAATAATCTTTAAAATACTAAAAATGACATTAAGAAAATAAACACAAGAGATTTTTTTATATTTAAAACAGTGGAACTATTAAAAAAGCAATATTATGAGCAATCATCGCCCCAACTCCCCCCTCCCAGTCGAGGGTTAAGAGAACGTCCATCGTTAGGATCAATTATCACATTTAAGGTATTGTCTGCTTTGGAGTTCGGAATTCTATTACGGTTTCATTCCTAAAAGGCGTATAGAAAGATTAAGAAGAGGAATGTATATTTAAACTACCTTTTATCTCAACTCTTAAATTATGTGAGACTATTAGATATACTAAAACACTTAACAAAATTACAAACTACAGCAAAAAAAAACTAGTCAAATCCAACCACAATACTTATATATGGGCTAAACTGAAAAGATTTCTCAACTCACTCTTATCACTCTTAAATAAGTTAGATAATACAACTCTAAGCTAGTTAGTAATAAAGTTTATTGAACCTCCTTACCAACAAAATATTAAAAGAAATTCATAATCTAACTTCTTTTTCCATTCCTAATTTAAGATATGAAAAGAATCTCAACTTTTTATTTAACTAAAATATATGTAGAAGACTTGAGAAGATGAAAATGAACATTAAAATTATTACTCATACAAGTGTAAATCAAAAGAGAAGTAATTTTTTAAAACCCTAATAATAAGTAAGGTTAATGTATGGTCATCCCAAACTTCAAATATTTGATCTAGCTAATAAATGCATGTTGTATTCCTTATTTTCTTTTAATTTAATAAAATATACTAATAATTTTTTCTATCAACATTCAATCATAAATTGTTAATATAGAAAAGTTTATTATGGATTATTTAAAAATTTATATACTCTTTTTAATTAGTTGACAATGCATATATTTTTCTTAAAAAAGGCAATGTAATTTTTTTTATTATAATATCTGAATTTTTTTTTCAACAGAAGAGTAAAGTTAGAAAGGAAAAACATTGTTTTCCAACTGAATTAAAAAAATTATCGAAATAGATAGATTTTAAAAAATTTATCTGTATTGATAAGTTATATGTATAGTATGACTTTTTAACACGATTTTAATGTAAGAGGGGTTGAGTTTTTTTTATTTATTTAGAATGACTTGTTTTAAATTGAAATTGTGTTAAAGTGTAAATTTATATTAACTTAATATGATTTAAGTGTAAGATGGGTTAGGATTTGTTTTTTTTTATTTAAAGTAATCTGTTTTAAACAAAAGTTGTGTGATAATACGATTTCAATTTAATTAAATTTATATTGAAATTATATTATGCTAACACGATTTTATTTAAAATATAAAAAAAAACTTAATTAATATAAATCAAAATTGCGTGGTGAAATACAAACTTTTTTTGTTACATTGAAATTATTTTACAAATAAAAGTAATACGAGGGTGAGATGACTTAATCGTAAATTTTTTAAAATTCGTTCATTTTGATAATTTTTTTTTTAAGTTGCACCAATTCTATCAAAATTTCAAAACAGCACACCCACTCAAATAAATATGTTGAAATCTCATAAACCTATATTTTTAGAATTTGAAATAGATGATATGTAGAGTTAGACCTCTATATAAAGGATCTATAAATTACTCCATAAGTGACTATGTATACTACACATGTGACTTGCTTTGTATATTTTGTTTGAAAGAAGATGTAGTGACATGTTTGGTATTAGGAAAAGTTGCTTTAAGAAAACCAAAGGGAAAAAGAAAAGTGATGGATGCACTCCACATCACATCATCACATCATGGAGATTAGAAAAATAAGAAAATGGTCCAAAGTCGGTGACCCACTTAGCAACTCTAATGATGTTTATGGTGGTGCTCTTGGCACCATTCAAGTTGCTTATATGCAAAGTTACAATACATGTCACCACTCCAATTTAAACAATTCAAACCCACACTTCTTAATTAATTCACTCACCAATCAATCAATACCCTTTCATTCATTTTTCTTCATTCTTTTTTCACCAATTCTTCATTCAGTTTATGGTACGAGGTTGGTAGCAAATGCATAAACCCCTTTAATCTCACTCAAACTTTATTTTAATCAAACAATGAATTCAAACACCAAATCTCCTATCTTCTTATTAGGGATTTATTATTATTATTACTATTATTAAGTTTAATGACACAGTTTGTTTAACCATTATCTTTTACAAATTTTATCATCTGTGTTTTCCCCTTTTATTAATTCATTAATTGAGTCTCCGCCTATAAAAAAGTACAAAAATAATTACGGAAAAATGACTTTGCTTTTTTTTTTTTTTATAAAAGATTATAATTAAATGACATTGTGTTGATTCTTTTTAAAAAATTTACAAAGTGCCGTTAGATATTTAATGGATTGATAAAATTTATAAAAAATAAAAATTTATGATAATAAATTCATAGTAATAATTAAACAAAAAAAATACATAAATTTATTTCTAACTTGCAGTGTATTCTAATTAAACAACTCAGACAAATAGATAAATTGAAAAATATGAAATAAATATATATACATGATAAAATTATTTTAGCTTGTCAAGAATCATATGATAGACCTGTAATATCATCTATTCATGTACTAAATACAATTACATTAAAAGTGGGTATAGATTGATATTTTAAAAATCCAATCTAAATCCAAATAACTAGATTAAAATTAAATCAAATCAATATTTTTTTAAGTTTTTGTATTTTTTTTAAATTTAAACCTAAATAGTTAGATTGAGGTTTAAATCCAAATCTAAGGATTGAAAAATAGAATAGTTTTAATGTTATAATTTAGTTTGATATCTATCTTAAAATTGATATTTTTCAAAATCAGTTTTAAATATAAAATATTCAAGCATTATATATTTTCAAGAATAATTTTTACAATAGAAATTTGTTGAAATCTTTCATATTTTATAAAATGTGCAATTAATTAATAATTCTAAAATGTAAGTTTTTGTTATTTGTACATGTGTCCTATAGAGTTAGGTGCAATGTTTGGTAGGTGTCTTAAATTTGAGTGCATGCAATCTCGGAATAGGAATAAATGGTGTACTACTTAGAAGGTTTAGCATTGAAATATGAGGATCAAGATTTATCGATTACTATATTTTAGTAAAATAGTAAAAATATATAAATAAATATATGTTAATTAGATCAAATGTTAATTTGAAACAAAGTCAATCCAATAAGTGTTATTTAATTTTGATTAGATTTACTTAGAAAAATATCCTAACTAGTTTTTTGGGTTTGGACTGTTGGGCATATTCTAATTCACTGAACAAATTTAGTAAATAGGCTTAGAGCTTAAGAATCTACAGAATGAATTAAGTCCATAAGCAAACTCTTTAAATAAGATTCATTAGAATACAAAACTTTAAATCTTTTCATAATCCTCCAAAAATCGATTTCAATCTTTATCAACTCAAACAGTTGATTCTAACTCTAAAATGTACCAAATAACATCGATAAAACATAGATTTTATGTCCTTGTTAATACGAAATGAATAAAAGCAGTGTCATTAAAATTCAACTCAACTATTGTAAAACTAACAAATTACAAAAATTATAATAGAATTAAAATAGTTGTTCTTACTTAGTATCTCAAGTAATAATAATAAAAATTGCAGAAAGCACCAAAATTTCAGAAATCTAATGAAAATCATCAAAATATAAATTTTAAATTGCACTAATTGATAGAATACTATTTCTCAACATACGAATAAAAGCTAAAACAATATTAACAATTATAGTTAAAGAACTCAAAAAGTGAAAAAGATTTTAGAGCAAAATCTAACTTATTCTATATTTATTTTTAATAAGATATAATTACTTTATGAAGTTATATCAAGTTACCTCATTCATTAAATAAACATGAGGATTTATACACCATTATACCAAGTATATTTTTAGCCATATTTAGCTATATAAAATATCCCCAACAACATGCACGTGGGCATACACAACAATTTGTATGACACATAGAATCATATAAAAATAGACAAAAGGACTATGTGAAGCAAATTATTGTTCTATATACTTAATTTCTCTTAAACTATCATATACTAATCATGTTTAAGTTCATCACTTTTCTTAGAACCTACCTTAATAAAAGAAGAGTCCAGTTTTTTTTATTAATTTTTTTGTGTCATCTTTATTATACCTTCAAAATATAATATTTAAAATATATTACATTGTTTCTAACATTTAAAATCAATATATTTTGAATACATAATAAAGGGACGATACTAAAAATTCAAATTAAAGTGAAGTCTTCGAAAAAAGTTTGACAGTTAGCATTAAATATGTTATATTATTTTATAGTAGTTTTTTTTTTTATAACGCTATTTTCCATCTTTTGTGGTATAGTAATAATTCTACTGCATACTTTTCTTTCTTCTCTTCTTATTTTGCCTTTTTAGGTATAAAACTACCTGTATAAAGTTATTGCAAAAAGCAGTCTATTTTTTGTGAAATAGTATACAAAGATATTTTGTTTAGAAGAAAAAGCAGAAAGTGGTGTTATGAACTGTCCAAAATAATGAAAAATGGTCCTACTCACACCTCTACCAACTTGGCCTTTGGTTTCACCATCAAATCCTCCTTCTAAGTTGTACCTCAAATATTCCTATTCTTCACTAATATCATAATATATGATAAAACAAAATAAAAATAAAATCATTAAATTCTTTTATGATCCCTTACAACTAGAAGAAGCTTTAACTCCTCATAGATGAAAAAAAAAAAGAAGAAAAATAAACATAAACATTATTATTTAGCTAGTTAGTACTAGTGCTAAATTTTTCTTAAGGCCACTCAAATGTAATATAAAATTATAACAATTTTTAAATATAATTAAGAATAAAATAAAAATATATTAGATTTAGTGTTTATTATTAGATTAAAAATTATATTTGATAGTTAAGATATAATTTTTTTTCTTGAGACGGTAACAGCTCAAATATTACCATTTAATCATGATTTGACTCACTTTATTTTTGTTAAGACAATTGATATCACCGCAATAAAACTTTTTTATAATTTTTTTTACTAAGAATCCAACTCTTTAACTTTGATCATTTAGCTTACTATAAAATAGTTATGTAACCTGTAATAATCTTTTCTTGAGTTATTACTTTAAAGAATCAAACTAAATAACTTTAATTCTGATTCAATTATTAGATTGGACACTCATTGTTAAATCAAATATTATAATTGATAATTAAGATACAACTTTTTATCCTTAACACTTTAAACAACATAATACAAGATTCAAATCATCAATGTGACATTTATCACTAGATAATTAATAACATCTAGAACATAAAATATCTAAAATAAATAAATATATATATTATATTATATTATTAGAGAATATAGAATATCAAGTGAAGTCCACATTAAACTTATTACCTAACAACAAGAGAATGATATTTTTTATTCATGACTAACTATAACCTATATTGATCCAAGGGCCTAAGAAGTTTGTTTTGATAAGAATAGTTATCAATGTATACTCGAATATCAGCTAATTATTTTACGAACTCTTCCCTTATCACAAACTTTTAATTTTTATGAAGAGAAGATTGAGTATAAAGAATTTTGAAGTTTAATAAACTTTATTAAAGTGACACAGATTATGACTATTAATGACATAATTAACAATATATTGTCTAATAATATCGATGTCACTTTAATTATAATTTTAGTTTCTTTGATCTTACAGCCATAAAGGATCAAAATCAAAAGCACACTTAAGCAAATTTACCACGTATCAAGCAACACTTCAATTCTCATGTTATCAAATAGTGAACATAAGAAAATCGATAATGATACTAAAACTACACAGTTATATACTAATGGCCTAATTTTTGTAATTAAAAGTTAGGAAACAAAAATTAAAACTAAATAATTATGATGTTTAGATACATAGGTGAAATTAAAACTTGACAAGTTTTGTATTTTATTATATTTTTAATGGATAATAATTGAATCATGACATAAATATGCAGAAGTAAATAGATAATTTAAAGTTGGTATATTCTCAATATAAAATGTCTAATCTAATTAATTAATTTAAAAATCCTTCCAGATATAGTTTTTGAAATAATTATTACAAAAGACAATTGATTTTAATTATATGATGATAATTTATATTTTAAATGATAAACGTTACATTATCAACATATTTCCATTAAAGTTGGATAAAAATTATAATCAAATGATGAAAACAGGTTAAGATCTATGAATAAATTACCAACATCCTTAAAATGTTACTCTCTCATAAATAATGGTCTAATAAACTAAACAAGCTATATCAATAGTCTTTGGACAAATATTTATTATCAATTAATCATTAATAAACTCATATAAAAAATCATGAGATCATATTCATAAATCATGAATAAATTCATATAATATATTATGAATTTACTTTTAATTTTATAATGTGTTTACATGTTACTTTTCTTTATATATTACTCAATATAAAACTTTTAGCTAATACTTAAACTTTTAATTCTATCTAATAAATAAGTTGAACTTATACTTAAATTTTTTAATTTTATGGAGGAAATGATGAAGAAGAAAAAGTGTTGAATTTGTAACATTGGATGGAAAGGAAGAGAAGTACATCAAATCAGGCACCCTTTATTTTGTTATTGTGAAGAAGTTGAAGGGTCCATTAAAGAAAGAAAGGAGTGGTATTAAGAGAAGTTTCCAAGTCAAAATGAATGCAACCAATGAAGAAGGAAGATTCTCAACTAAATGCCATCACTGTTAGGCAAGCAATCAAAGCCTTTAGATATTTTCATTTTCATATTACATGATTAATATTTCTCTAAGGTTTTCATACATTGAGTCAAGCATATCATAACTTTATATTTGTCTATTTATGTGAAATAAATATAAGTACTTTTTTTTGTAAAACAAAAGTTTTTCTTACATTGTCTCCTTTCCAAGCTTTTATTAGTTGACTGTGTATACAAATATTTTATTGAAATTTGATTGGAAAAAAATAAAATGCTTAAAATTATGGAAGAACTGTGTAAATGGGTGAGTGTAAAACCCAAGAAGAATCAACTGTGATTCTACTAAGCAAAGGAAACACTGTGTAGAGAGACATTCAAATTCTAAGTCTTCACTCTGGAAAAACCACAACCACTAACTTGAAATAAATATCATAAAAATGATAAAATATTTGGCCACCAAGACAAAAAAAACTTTATAAATAAAATTAATATATATTTGTTATTGTATTAAAAAGAAATCATGCAAGTGGGGTTGATGTGTCACTTGTGGGTTGCTTTTTCCTCTCAACATTTACTCTCACTTAATATATATATATATATATATATATATATATATATATATATATATTTTTTTTTTTTTTTATTTTTTTTTTTTTT
>Ga0099825_1007293_pt1 | contig 13509 bp, 9 predicted proteins | sample SiratroredBW_FD_76838 | JGI IMG/M metagenome (GOLD analysis project Ga0099825, IMG submission 76838) | Root nodule microbial communities of legume samples collected from California, USA - Siratro red BW | ecosystem: Host-associated > Plants > Roots > Nodule | place: USA: California | collected... | reverse complement strand
TATATATATATATATATTATACTTTAATTTGTCACTTTGACATTTTGCTATGAATCCCATTTTTGGGGCAAGCATTAGGTGTTGATGTAGCAGGATAGCTTCTTAAAAGTGATTCTTTTTCATTGTGATTTCGTAATTGGCTCTTAAGATGTGGCAATTTTAGAACATTCTTTGGAGAAGCTAATTTTGATATAGACGCCAGGATGTAATTAAATGTAATGTTTGGGGATGTTATGTAAAAATTCTAGGAGCCTTTTGGTTTGAGAAATTATTTTCTATTTTCGTTCTTTTAAAAACAAAAATGTCAACTTGTTCTCGTTTGTTTTGGTTTCAAAGATTTCTGTTAGGAAACAATGAAAGCAAAGTTATTGTTTTCACATATCTTCTAAATTTATGAAATTAGGAAACAGTGAAAAAAAGCGCAAATTCTTTCAAACCAAAAGTTTACCAAGATAGGAGCATGTTTTCCATTCTATCCTTCCAACAAAGTTGAAGCATTCCCCATTCCTTCCCTTCTCCAATGTTTGTGTAGGGCTTTCATGTGTGGTTCTGTAAACATTAATATTTAAATAATTTACTTCCAGGGGTGTGGAATGGGAATATTAGTATACTTATAAATTGTAATATGGGAACATGTATTTCAATGGATGAAAACTCAAAAACAAGTCATTTGGTGGCAGCAAAATATTGTAAACAAAAAAGGGAAAGTGATGAAATTTTGAACTGTCAGAGTGTTATGTAAAATGGCACATTATTACCTCATAAAAGACCTGTTTAGTCCCTGAAAGATTTAAGGACAGTCACATTAGTCCCTGAAAAATGAAAATGTTGGTCAATTTAGACAATTTTAGTGATTATAGTGGTGTTAGTAAAGGACTTATTTGGTCAACCTGTTCTTGAAAAGGTTAATTTCATCTTTTAGTGACTAATGTGATTGATCCCAAATCATTCAGGGGCCAAAATAGAACTTCAATCCATTGTCAGCAATGTATTTTCACATTTAACACATTTGTGCATTAGCACAGATCCTTGGTTGTGATGATTTTGGAATTCGATATATCTTTGATCTTCCTGATGATTATTGGATCGCATAACTATATTCTTGACTTACCCTTCGCAAATTTGCATTCAAAACAGAAGCGAACCAGACCTCAACCTCCTGTGAGTAAAGTGGCTGATGATGGATCATCCAGTTCTTCTGTCAATCAAAATCAGCAAACCAGAACAGATGGTCAACATATATTGCAAACTCTTGCAAGTCATGGGTCTGCTTTGAATTCAAGAAATGCTAATGGGCCATCCCAGCGGCCCATGCCCTCCAGTGATCGCCCAATTGACGTGGCTGGTTTAATGTCTCAGGCCTTACAAAGTCCTGCTTTGAATGGTTTGTTGGAAGGGGTTTCACAGCAAACCGGAGTTGACTCACCCGATGGTTTGAGGAATATGTTGCAGCAGTTTACACAGAGCCCACAGCTGATGAATACAGTCAACCAAATTGTCCAACAGGTTGGCAGTCAGGATGTGGGGAATATGTTTGCTGGAGCGGAAAGAGGGCAGGGTGGTGGTCTTGACATTTCAAGGATGTTTCAACAGATGATGCCCATTGTATCTCGAGCTCTTGGTGGGACAAATCCTTCCTCACTGTTCTCTGTTGAAGAAGCAGAACCTGGTGCACCCTACCAAGATGGAACAGTTAACAGAGATGAATATTCTGATAATCAAAGTTTACAGGTTTGTATCCATTTGGTAACAGAATGCCACTGGCCGTATTACTGCACCTCAATGTTTAGTAATTTCTGTGAATTTTTTAGAACCATAAATTTTCTTACATACTTTGGCGGTAGATGGAAGTCTTCTATTATTATTGGTTTAGTGGAGGGTGTAATATTACATTTTTCCCCCATTTATGAGGGGAGTTTCCTCTACGGGAGCAATTTAAAATGAGAATACACGGAGTATCATCAACATGTTGAGTCTTTTTGACTGTTGATGCTGTATTTTTGGATTTGTTCTCTTATGATTGGTTCTCTCAGCATATTGAGTACTTTACTTTTTCTTTTAGTGGGACTCGCTTGTCTCGATGAATGGTAGTTCCAGGTCCTACTAGGACTGTTGGACCTTACTCATCCCTTCAGACATCCCCGAAAGAGACTTTTGGCTTGAGTGCCTTAAAAATGTAGTTATTAACAATTTAGCTGCAAAATAAGGGAATTATGGAGATGTTGAACCTTACTCATCCCTTCCAACATCCGCAAAAGAGATTGGCTGCAGTCTTTTAAAAAAGTAGCTATCAACAATGAAGCTGCAAAATAAGGGAATTATGGTTAAAAAAAGTTGGGCACAAAATGCTTTAGTGTTTGGCCTATTAAGCAAGGACAATGCTCTTTCTCTTTTGAATTGTATGTTGTCAATTATTTTTGGAAGTCCTCATGCTTTACTTGTCCTACACTATAAATTCCTAATTCTCTTATGTTGTATTTACTGCCAAAAAACTTTCTTGCTCAGATTATTTTTATTTCATGAAATTTTCAACTATAATTGCTGTTTATAGTATAGAACTTAGTTTTATATTTGTGAGATATGGTGTTTTACGTTCTCATGAACTTTTTCTAAGCCTACCCCAGCCCCCAAAGAACCTTAACAGTCCACGAGTAGAAGGTATCTTTTTTGTTTTATTAAACCTGTAGTTTTGGCTCCTGTTGAAAAGATGGAACAAAATGACTTTGGCAGCCGGGCCAGCCAGGATGACCCAATTATCTGAGAGTTAGGACCATAAACTTAGGCTAGTCCATGTTGCCTGTAAATCAAGCCCTTTTATGTTTTTAATAACTCTATTAAGTAGTTAAATGGGCATCCCCCTAAAGAAACTAACTTTGTGAGCGGACATAGATTGCTTCTTCGAATAAACACATTTTGGGAATGCCTATCAATATTGCTAATTTGTTTTTGTAAGGTGAAATGCTATAATAGTAGTCCTATTGTGACATTTTCCTTGTGTTCTCCAGCTCGACCTTCAACCACTGGCTGAGAGGATTGAACATTTGAGTCCTTCTGTAGATATTTTCCGTGCGGTAGCTGAAAATGCTGTCCAGCTATCGGGCTCTGGAATTGCTTCAAATGATCTTCTGGATGAGTTATGCCACAATGAGAGTCTTGCCAGGGTAAGTAGTCCTTTATGTTATTTGTTGCACTGCCTTAATATACAAATAATTTATTCTTAATTCTCGATGATTTATGCCCAGCCTCTTCAAAAAAATTATTTTCTTGGTTGTGCAGGAATATGTAGATATGTTGCGATATGATGTAAGTAAGCTGCTCGAGGGACATTCCGAGTCGGAGAAATTCTAATTATAGTGTATTGATACACATTTTCTGCTCCATTGCTTCTATTGTGTCACAACTCTTGACCTTCCCGAAACTTCTAGAAAATGAGTTTTGGCGTGTAGTGTCCTAAATAATTGATTGATCATTCATTACTTGATCTGGATCATTTTGACGGACTTCCAGATCATGTGTGAAAATTAACTTACACAACATGCCAGACGGGTGTTTCAAATGTAGCATTGAGGAGTTGACTATTTTTTCCTACACCTCACTATTTTCTTCTCCCGCCTGTTAATTTTTGGAATTGTAAGAATTCGAAAAGCTTGTTTCATGTGAATGGGAATGAGAAAAAAAAAAAAATAGGGAGATGGAGGAAGTTGGAACCTGTTTAATGGCCTTCCACTGCGGCATTGTCTTTTCTGACTTACCCTCTTTTGGGCTTAAATCAGACAGTGGATGTTTCATCAAATAGTCTTGTACCTCTAGCGCTCCCATAAGTGACTCAATCTGGTTGCACTGCGACTGTGTTTATCCAGGATTGAAGTATATTTTAAGGACCCAGGACTATTTTGAAAAAAATTCAGCACCTCTTTACCGTCTGCATCTCTCATTAATCTCGAGTTTTGGTATGTAAGATTATTTATGATTATCATTTTTTTTTGAATTGTACAATGTTAAACACAGTTACTCTCTTTTACATGTCAAATATGATATATTTTTCTTCGGTCACTTCATCTTGAACTAGTTTTTTCTCCCTCTTTTCGTTTCACTCTATTCTAAACTTTCCCTCATTCTAAAATATAGTTTTTACTGTTCATTTATTTGATCGAGTTTGAACAGTGAAGGGAAATAAATTAGATAAATTGGTAAGGTATTTTTATCTTTGCATACTGATACATTTTCTATTGAAGTTTATACCTTTTACAATAGTAATAGAACAATCGGCACAATCTTGTATTTTGTGTATTGCATTTTCCTTGCCTCAAGTGGCATGTTTCGAATTTGACTTGTTCTAGAGTTGATACTATAAAAAAATTCGCATTGTGGTATGAATGAAGAATATTAAATTACGAATGCATATGGGATAAACTTTCTCTTCTTCCTAATTACCTTCCACTGGCTTTATTTTCAAGCTTATCTAATAGTTAATAGTTTTGTTAATGAGTTGATGTTTTCAATTAAGTGCACCATGTTTTATCGGTTTTAGTTTCCGGGGCTGATTGTTAAGCCATTGTGTCCAATACTGTGCCCTGCATCACTCATGCATGTGCCTTAGCCTGCTCAAATAGGCTGAGCCTTCGTTAATGTAGTATTTTTAAAGCTCTCTGCATTGATGTTCGAAATCATAGAATTTTCAAACGGTTTGCTCAAATTTGTTGGTTTTGCAATTATTTCTACTCAAACAGATATTTGAAGTTAGCATAATCCACCCTTGGAAATGCTAAAGTAGCAGAAAAGATGTGTAACTAATGACTGTAATAACGTAAATGGGGAGGATGGAGGATGGTAAACACATTTGGTTTTATGACTGTTTAAATGATAACAAGGGAACTTGGGTGACTCGGGAAAAGATCTAAAAACCATGAAGGACTTGGAAACGGGTTGATGATTTTGGGACAAATTCTTCCTGCACCTTAATATCTTCTTCCTGCAAACTAATATAAATTTTTAATTCCACGACTGACCCTATCCAGTTCATGTAGGAAAAAAAATAAGAACCGGATGGCATCCCCATCCGGTTTACATTTCAAAATAAAATGACAACCGGATGGCACCCCCATCTGGTTGTCATTTAAAAAAAAATTATTTTATTTGGAAATGACAACCGGATGGCATAATCATCCGGTTGTCATTTTGATTTTGAAATGACAACCGGATGGGGCTACCATCCGGTTCTCATTTCCAAATCAAAATGAGAACCGGATGGAACCCATCCGGTTCTCATATATCAAATCGAAAAATTGTTCTGTTCGTCGTCGACAACGCCTAAACCCCAAATCAACTACTTTAATCAGCAATATCACTTACTAATTGCTAATAAACACCAAAAATTACTTACTTATTTCTTGTTTTAAGGATTAATCAAAGATTTGGAAACAGATGTTAAAATAAAATCTGGATGGAATGTCATCCGGTTTTCTTTTTTTTACGTTATGAACCGGATGGGTGTGTTAGGGTATTTATGAAATTAAAATATTTATATTAAGATGCAGGAAGCGTGTATTAGGGTGCAGGAAGAATTGGTCTGATTTTGGGCGCAGCTAGATCTGAAAAAGTTTGCGTATAATTGCTGCCCATATTTAGCATGGTGGTGTCAAGTTGCGAGTTTAGGATATTGTGATTAAGAAGGATGTGTGATTGACAAACTTATTGTTTGCGAACTTAATACGTAGCCAACTCTCAACGTTGACAAAGAGTGGTTGGCCACTTGCACCAGAAAAAAAACCAGACGAATCAAAAGAGTTTAAGCTAAATTATTTTGTCATCAATAGATACTAATGGAATGAATATAAGCTAAAGCCTAAAGTACGTTTGCTTCACAAATTAAAAGTACTTTTTTCAGTATGTATGTTTGTCACTAGTTTTGAAGAATTATTACTGATTTCTGCACAAATTAAACTTATTAAGTTAAATTTTCAAAAATATAGAAAGTTGTAGTGTAAGATACATGCGTAATTTTCATTTTTTCTTTTATTTCATTTAAAATATTTTGAAAATGATTTTGGAATCAAGCATACTTCTAAATATATTTAGATATCACATTGGAACAGTTATTCTTGATAATATAACATAATACCTTGAAATTAAAGGCCCCTATCAATGCATGTCAGTTGCTAAATCGATCTATGGTCAACAATTAGGATTTGATAAAAACACAACGTGATGTAGTGAGTGGTCCTGTGCTGATAAAAGATAAAAAGAAAAAAAGTGAGTGGTCATCTAATACATTACCTTCGAAATGGAATCGGATTTTGTTAGCAACACATTTTAACAAGAGATTCATTAACCAAGCTAAAAGGTTATAGTAAACAACGTTTTATAATGTCAATTTAGACCATGTCAAACTAATGTTTTGATGAACTGAGGATCAAACACATAATTGAAGTTGCTTGGTTATTTTTTTTTATTCCCAGTACTTTAATTATTTTCTAGATCTAGTTTTTTTTTATTCTCATAATTTTCTCTTTTGCACTAAATTTCTTTTATGCTATCATTCTTATGGAAAATTGAAAATAAGAAGAAAATAAATTTCCGTTTGCCATTTCTTTTATGCTATTACTAGAATGAAATCCATATGAAAAATAGTGGGCCTTCCCATTTTTATACCGCATAAGTTACTTTTTTTTTAGAAAGCAAGAGAGAATTTTAAATTCCAAGTTGGAGATAAATAGTAATAGCTGGTTATAAACAGATTAAATGGTTAATATATGAGATTGTTTAGAAAATAGGTGGATCTAGGTTGGCATAAAATGGCAAGTAACGAAATAGGAGGCGATTTTATGGATGTGAATTGACAGAATTTGGAGAAAAAGTGAGAAGGGTGTGGGGCGTGAGTGACGGTTAATCAGTGTTACATTCATTATTGCTCACATCACATCACTTTACCCACTTTTATTTCATCTGAATCACTCCAGAATCAACCCAACACAACACACAGTTTGGAATGTTCCTTCCAACCCTTATAGATCCATAAAAAAAAAAAAAAAAAAGCTTTTAGAGTGTTTTTAAATATAAAATGTTTTACTTTTAATTGTTTAGAATTACTTTTACAAATTTATGTGAATAAAATCGTTTATTAAGTAAGATATATATATATATATATATATATATATATATATATATATATACTCTATTTTATGATAGAGACAAGATGGTGGAGAATCTCAAAGGTTTTATGTTTGTAAATAAAGCACAAGGGATATTAACTAAGTCTTTCGTCTTTGTTAACAGATTATCCTATTTTTCTATATCATCCTAAGAAAAGACCAAGACTTTTCTATGTCAAGAAGTTATGTATGCAACTAATATTTTCACCGGACTATCCCTATAAGAAAAATAAATAAAAGAAAAAATCTATCAACATTTATGGCTCAAAAGGCATTAAAAAAGGACTAATATCCCAAATCACAAGTTTTAGCAACAATTCTGTGTTCCCACTTCACAGAATCACATAGAGAATGGAAGATGAAGATGGTAATGACGCATTGAAGAAAGCAAAGGCAAGCAAAATGTAGAACTAACTTTCTCCATCACCTCCACAGACAGTTAGCCCTTGTAACTACATTTTTTTCTCAACTAATATTATTTTTTTATAAAATTTGCACAGGTTACAAAAGAAGTTGTTTTGGTGAAAATAGATTCTAAGAAAAATTAATATTTTATTTTTGGTATGTAGTATATGTACAAGTAGTGTGAATAATATGCAGTGGTATAGTTGGCATGTGAGTGAACCTTCACGGCACTGTGCAGTACCTTATTTTGCAGTACATATGACCTACTCACTAAAAGACAGATTGAGCTATTCTTAATTCCTCATAATATTGTATTACTTGGCTCACACAAACCAGACATGTGCATTCAAAACTCAACCCACAGGCACACACACTGTACCGGAGAAAAGATAAGAAGTAAACCATAATTGTGTAAACCAAAATGTTCTCTTCCCCTTTTCAATGTCCCCAAACTCATCCTTCTTCTTTATCTGTGTCTTTACCGCGTTCCACATAGAAGAAAGAAATGAAAATATAAATATGTGTTTTAAGATGAATACAGGAAAAAAAAAAAAAAGAGAGAATTAGAAAAACAAAATCATTATTAGTCTATTTTGGTAACAAAAAATTGTTTGTTACGGGTGAAAATCCATAGTATATATGTTTGTAGTGGTTTTAAACGGCTGATAAACATGAAAAAAACAGCCACTAAATGCATGCAGAATTTCACGGGGTTTTGTTTAGCCTCATTCTCTACCAAATATAGAGGCACACTTCTAACTACCTTTCCTCGTCTAGTCCATACTTATTTTGATTCACTTTTCCTCTTTTAACTTATTTTGACACAATCAAAGGGACTCCACTTTTATGTATATATCTGTTCTCTTTTATTATTTTTCCATTATTTTGACTCCACCAAACTACCCTTTCAAAATTGCAAGTCACGTGAAGGGAAAGGGGAAGGAAAATGGGTAGTGGTGATTTAAGTTAGTTGGCAACACATTAGGTGTCTAAAGAAGATCTTGGAAGAACACAATAATCGGGGAAATAGGTGTGAGGATTTGACTTTGAGGGGTGCGCATATTTAATTTCTGGCGAAGGAGAGAAGGATACTTGATCTTATTCCATGATTGTACGAGGGTGAGGGAGTTGAAGAAGGAGAAGGGATATGCATCTGAATGGAATGGCATTGCGTAATTAGTGCACGTGAAGGTACGTGTTGGAAGTGAAAACAAAAGCAATTAGTAGGCACAGACACAGTTGTAAGGAAGAGGCCATGTGGGTTGGGTTGAGTTGTGGTACACTACACAACAACACACCATTCAAATATTCAGCGCATCCTAGGACCCGCCACCGACACCCATTTCGCTTCTCCCCTTTTCTAACTAATTCAATTACCATTTTTAGATACATTTCATGCCTTTCAACCATCTTTTTTTCATTTTTCTTCTCAATTTTTCAAATACACTTAAACTGTTGTGTCTGATGTAAAAAAGTGAAGTTGTTTTTTAATTGGTGTGGAAGGTAGGAGAGAAAAGAAAGAAAGAATAATATTAGCGTGAGCTACCAACTTTTCCTCTATTTTTGATTTTACCCTTTACGGCTACACTGATCATGATTTGAGAGACGCCAGCTTCTTCTCTCTCTCCCTCTCTCTCTGTCCCGCACCGCACTTGAGTTTAGATGTGAATTTGTGTCTCCACTCCTCCTTAGTCTCTCATCTCTCTCTCTCTCTCTCTCTCTTCGTGTCTTTGATAGAGCGAAAATGTCGCTCAGCACGGCGGCTCTCCTCTGTCTTTCTCTCTTTGCCGTCGCTGCTGTGGCTGAAGATCCCTACAGGTTCTTCAACTGGAATGTTACATACGGAGATATTTATCCACTCGGTGTTCGCCAACAGGTTCTTTTCTCTTCATATACTTCTCTTCTCTTGTGTTGTCTTGGAGGATCTCATTCATATCACACGCATACAGGGAATACTTATCAACGGTCAATTCCCAGGTCCAGACATTCATTCTGTTACCAACGACAACCTCATCATCAATGTCTTCAACAGCTTGGACCAGCCCTTTCTCTTATCCTGGTACACTCTCCCCTAATCATCATTACTTATTACGCTTCCTTCCATTCCAAGCATTTGGATGTTTGTTTTCTCACATCAACACAATCAGTGGCAACATTCGTAAGTAACTCCACATGCCTCAACGCATCCATCCAGATCTCCTCTGTTTATAAAAATATATATACAACCAAACAACTTACTGTTCTTTTTTTATTTATTTATGTTTTTCAATATATATTAAATTCCATTAAGCTAACTCTTCCATGCTCTAATACTACATAGTTTTTGATGAAGTTGACAAACACATAGTTATAGTTATATAATGTCACCACTAACATTTACCTCTATTTTTTAAAAGTTCACAATACATTTATTTAATTTAAAATATGTAAAGTCTTTTTTTATTATATATCAAGACTTTATACAAATTTATAGACTTGTCTACTAAACAAGTACTTTAAAATGAGATTAGCTTAATAATTGATCAGAGTAAAGTTTCCAAGATGAATAATTTCAGATACGCGCGAAATTTATTTTCGTTATATCTTAAATTTCAGTAATCTAACTACTAAATTTGTTTTTTTATTAAATATACTAAGTCTACAAATTAATACATATATATTGAAATTGAATATACATGGGAAATCAATTAAGTTATAGAAAACTGAATCCATACAAGAATTTATTGAACAAAAGAACTCCCTGGATCTTTCTTTTCAGAATAAGTTAATTTGAGTTAAAAGAAAATGATTCCTCTGATAGAAATAAGATTTTTTTTATGTTGGCGCCCAAAGGGCAAAATATATACGGATTACCTCGATAGATTAAACATGGTAATTGTTTCAGCTTGGGATTGGTGTATATGGAGATGGAAAACTTTATGAAAAACACAAGTTATTATTCCATATTAGTAAGTGCGTTTAATGAAGAAGACGAAATAGGTATATGATTATGAGTTTGATTTTATGTAATTGCTTAGTGAAGAAGCCAATAACTATAGTGTGGGCCCATTTACTTTATTCATGCTTGGCTGTTCTACGCTGGAGATTGCGATGGAATGCATCATGAACAGAGACCTTTACTTCACTTTTTTTAATTAACATAACCTCCAACTAATCCATTCATTAAGAAGCCTTAAATCTCTGCTTCCCAACGTCTCCCGTAATGATAAACAGTAGATTTGATTATTTGATGTGGTAAAATAAAGTAATAACATAAAGTAATGTTGGAAAACACAAACACAGGAACGGGGTGCAGCAGAGAAGGAACTCGTTCGAAGATGGGGTTTCGGGAACAACATGTCCGATTCCACCAGGAGGGAACTTCACATACATACTTCAGGTGAAGGATCAAATTGGAAGCTTCTACTACTTCCCATCTCTTGCATTCCACAAAGCTGCCGGTGGATTTGGAGGCCTTAGGATTCTCAGCAGACCCAGAATTCCAGTCCCTTTCGACGATCCCGCCGGTGATTACACTGTCCTCATTGGAGATTGGTACAAGTCCAACCACACGGTAATTCCTCTCTCTTCCATCCACCTCCTTACAATAATATTCCATAACTAACACATGCCTTCACCCCTCCGTCCCATCACTACCTGTCAATTGTCAATTCAATCCCCAACTAATTTTCTCCATACATCCATGCATTACTCACTCACCCACACATACAACTAACTCCTCATCTACAGCCTTCTTCATTTTACTAATGTGTTGCTAGCTACCAAATGTTGTTGGAAGGGAATTAGTCACTGATAAATAAAAAACAATGCCTTTTTAAGTTTTGTCTCTTAAGCAAATCAACTTCTTGCTTCAATTAAATAATGTTTCCACCCAGCCTTTTATTAATTTCTTCGATTCCTTATCTTATATGTAACTTTTATGTTGTTGTTTGAAATATGAACTGAGATTGGATAATTGCTAACCACTCTGTTTTACTATTTTACAGGATTTACAAGCTATTCTTGATAGAGGAAGTAAATTGCCTTTTCCTGATGGTATCCTCATCAATGGTCGTGGTTCTAATGGGGCATCTTTCAATATGGAACAAGGTATGAATGCATAAATCAAAAGTAACAATCCTCTCTCGTGTTACTTGTTACTCTCTCTTGCCTCTCCTTACTTAATTGGCAAGTAAAATAAAATGTTGATAACCCGATTAATCTAGAAACCACACAGGTGACGTCCACCCAAATACGATTTGTATAAATATCTGTTTAGCTTTGCTCATTTCATATCTACATTACATGAGCTCTTTTGTCTTATTCATAATTAAGATCATGGTTGTTTCCACTCTTGAAGGAAAAACAAAGTTGTACATAACCTAAACTAAGCAAGAGTGACTTATGAGAGAAGTAAATAATGTATGTTATGGGGCACACGCAGGAAAGACGTACAGGCTCAGAATATCAAATGTGGGGTTGGAAAATTCCCTCAATTTCCGCATACAAAACCACAAATTAAAGCTGGTAGAAGTGGAAGGAACACACACGGTTCAAACAACGTACTCATCTCTTGACGTGCACGTGGGCCAGTCTTACTCTGTTCTGGTCACCGCTGATCAACCTGCTCACGACTATTACATCGTGGTCTCCTCCCGATTTACCTCTACAGTCCTCACCTCCACTGCCATTCTTCGCTACAGCAACTCCGCTGGCCCAGTATCAGGCCCACCCCCTGGTGGACCTACCACCCAGATTGATTGGTCTCTCAACCAGGCCCGCTCCATCAGGTATCTCTTTTTTTTTCTTACCAAATTCGTCACTTTTGCGTATGCGTGTGCGCGCATTAAACTCAGATGGTTGTTTCAGGACGAACCTGACAGCAAGTGGACCTAGGCCGAACCCGCAAGGGTCGTACCACTACGGTCTGATAAACACCACGAGGACCATCATACTGTCGAGTTCAGCAGGTTTAGTGAATGGCAAACAGAGATACGGAATCAACAGCGTGTCTTACGTTGCTCCCGACACTCCGCTTAAGCTCGCTGACTACTTCAAAATCCCCGGTGTTTTCCGTGTCGGAAGCATTTCTGACAGGCCCACTGGTGGTGGCATTTACCTTGACACATCTGTTATGCAAACCGACTACAGAACATTTGTGGAGATTGTCTTCCAAAACGACGAAGACGTCGTTCAGAGCTACCATCTCGATGGCTACTCTTTCTTTGTGGTTGGGTGAGTCATCATCATCCATTATTCATATGCTTGGCAAACTTCTTGTTCGCCACTTTCACCTAAAACACGTTTGTACTGTGTGTATGCGCAGTATGGATGGAGGACAGTGGACGCCTGCTAGCAAGAACCAGTACAATCTTCGAGATGCAGTTTCGCGGTGCACAACTCAGGTGCGAATGATAGGCATTAATTCTGTCTTAACAATAGAGTATTTGCTGATCAAAATATTTGATGATGTGGTTGTTGGTGCATGCAGGTATATCCCAAGTCATGGACCGCTATATATATTCCGCTTGACAATGTGGGAATGTGGAACTTGAGATCTGAATTTTGGGCACGCCAATACCTTGGCCAACAGTTTTATATGCGCGTTTATACAACATCAACCTCAATCAGAGATGAATATCCTGTTCCAAAGAATGCATTGCTTTGTGGTAGAGCAAGTGGGAGACACACTCGACCCCTTTGAGCTGCCAAATCCTTTCAATCAATATGAAAAGCAGTTTACTTTTCTGCTTCTGATTTTGTTGTATTTATTCGTTTGGGTATGGTATGATTACGACGGACATGTATGATTTAAGCCACAAGTGACCCCAGCTCGAGGTCACGTTAATTCTTTCCCAGAAAAAAAAAAAAAAAAACGTTTTTCTTTTTTTACTGTTTTTATTTCATATGAATTTTTTTTTTTTTTTTTTGTCAAGTTTAATTTATAATTTTATGTTATTTTTTAATTTTATTT
>Ga0099825_1007290_pt1 | contig 13511 bp, 5 predicted proteins | sample SiratroredBW_FD_76838 | JGI IMG/M metagenome (GOLD analysis project Ga0099825, IMG submission 76838) | Root nodule microbial communities of legume samples collected from California, USA - Siratro red BW | ecosystem: Host-associated > Plants > Roots > Nodule | place: USA: California | collected... | reverse complement strand
TTATATATATATATATATATATATATATATATATATATATATATATATATATATATAAATGTAAAAATTAATTTTTTTGTTATACTTATTAAATAAAATAAAATGTTACATTACTTAATGAATATATTACTTATACAACTAGTTTAAATATGACATATATTATATATAATATTATGCAATACAAGTAGTAATGTGTTATATTTATGGAAGTATTAATATATATATATATATATATATGTATTAATAAAACTACTTAAGAAAAATACAAGTATAGTTATAGATCTTTTTTTACTAAGGCTTCTTTATAGAAAAAAACAGAGAAAAGGATGGGAAAAAGAAATAAAAAGAAGTAAAAAATAAATGGAATTTATCCAAATTAAGAAAAAGCTAGTAGAGGATGCACTTTGGCAAGGTTCGGTTTTCCCCTTTTGTGGTGTGCCATTTGTTGTCTTCTCTGATTTCACCATTCACTTCCACTTCGCCGCTGCCATCTACCCTTCTTTCGTTCTCCTCTCTCAGGTTAGCTCCTCTATTCCTCCATTTTTCTTTTTCATTTTTTTTATATTTTTTATTCTTTGCGCCCCTGTTCAATCGAAGTTTTAGGTGGTCCTTTGTTCGTTCTCTTTTAAAAATCAATTTTTTGGGTCCTTTGGATGTTAGATTTGTTGGCAGATCTAGGGTTCCGCACTCATTAAAATTAGTTTTTATATCTGTTGTTTGATCCAAGTTCCTCTATCACCGTGAATTCCGATCTACATCTCAAATCACTTGGTCCTGCCAATTGTTCAATGTTTTTGAAGTGGGTACTTTACAATTATTACTGACACCCAAATAAAAAAAAAGGGGGGTAGAGAGTCGGAAAAGATAACTACCATTGAAGTGTTCGTATTCTATACTTCGAATTGAATTAGAAATTTCTCGATTGAGAATGAGAGTTATTTATAAAATTGAGAATTTTCTGGCCTTCAGCTAAGGGAAAATTGTCAACCCTGTACTAAGTCTGTCAGTTTTTTGACAATGAAAGTATTCCATTGCTGTATTCTCCCCATATATTTCAACAGAGAGTATTATCTACCAAATCAGATTCAGGGATACCGTGCTGCATTTTGATTTAATGGTTACTATTACTTTTCCTTGATCCTTTATTTTGACTGGTATGGTTTACCAAATATGAGGCAATCTGAAGATTAGGAATTGGTTATATAACACACTTACATAGCGCTGCTAACTGTTTCATTTCATGCTTATGGTTAATGATTCCTTTTTCTCTAGAAATTATCAGCTGCATTAATGGTCATTGGCCTTTTTGAGGTAATAGAGACTAGTAAATGTAGGGAACTGCTGGATCCATAGTAGCCGATGCATGATTTCATACTGTGTTTCTGGCTGTTATCTGCCTCGGTCAATACTTTAGAATGAATTTGACCCTTATTCTTACTTGCCAGTGCTTAGTTTTTCAGTGATTTGAAGGCATTAAGTAGTCTTTGTATATATGATCATATCTTCCATTTTTCTGTAATTCATTAGTCACGTTTTTGAATTTAGATGAATGCTAGGATTTCCCAACGCTTATTCAGTATGAGTTCAATTTTGATAGATGTTAGTATAAAAGGTTTACATTGTCAACCTATTAAAAATCACCCTAATTATGATTTTTAAAAGTAAGGTTCTAACATTTCTCCTTAATTTAAAGAATATTAAGGATGCAGTATTTGATTTGATGAATTAAAATTAAGCTTCCCTTTATTATAGAAATTTTCTAGATTGAGACAGTTCATTTTCAGGGGATTGAGGGGCAACACTATTTGTCGTAGTTATTTGTTATTCCCCACTTCTGTTTATAGGTGAACAACATAGAAACAGTAGAGCAAATGACTTGGAATTTTTTGTAAGCTTTGTTGGTTTTCTTTACATTGCAGGTAAATGGGTTTGTGGACATTACTTGAGGGGTTCCTGCTTCTTGCAAATGCACTAGCAATACTAAACGAGGACCGGTTTCTTGCACCTAGAGGATGGGGCTTATCAGATTTTTCAGCTGGCCAGACAAAATCTTTCAAAGGCCAGGTTTTAGGTCTCATTTATGCAACACAGTACCTAAGATTTCCTCTTATACTTCTGAACTCTATCTGCATTATCGTGAAGTTAGTTTCTGGATGATGCCAGCAAGGTGAGATGTCAATACATGTCTGGTTTAAACATGCATCTGATGTATCACCGTTTTTAATTCTATTAGATGTTAAATTTGATTACAACAAATATCTGTTGTTTGTTGTTTGTGTGAGAGCCTTGAGCTTTTTCTTAAATCTTATGTTTTATTAATAAACAATTGACATAAAAGAGAATTATATGTTGACATGTCGGCCAAGCCATATTTTTCTAAACGTGATGTTTGAAGCATTCTGACGGATATTGTAGTACAACGCGTCCACACAATATACATGTACTGAATTTAGTTGTAGATTGTGAGCTCAGTTTACGAATTATGAGATTAGCTTAATGCGGCCTTTAACTTATGGAATTTACTTCAGACCAACCCAAAACGGATAATTTTAAACCTACCTCTGTTAATTCTGAAGTCAATAATTTTAATTGCATGTTTGATTCAATTTATTTTGGAAAGTAATTGCTTATTTTGTTAGTTTCAGGAGAGTTTTTAGAAAAAAAAAAATTTACTTTTAAAAAAATTAGTTTATACCAAACATGCATAGTCAGTGTGGTGAGCAAACCTTTTCCTTAGCATCTAGCTAAGCATTTTTGTCTCCTATGTCCTTTCTCTTAAATGCACAATTAAGAAGCCATGGGTATCTTGAATGTATCATGACATCTAACACGGTTTCTGTTTCTTAATGATGGCAGGTTCAGGAGTTAACATCAGATTATTTCAAAATGGTCTTATATCGGAAAATTGGACATTGGTTATCTACCCAAAAGAATGTCAAAATTCAATTGTAGAAATATACATTAAAGTTGTCTTTTTAGGATATTTGTTGTCGTTAAATCAAGTTTGGCATAGTGACACAACGAATCAGAAAATGAGTTCATCGTGGTTTTGATATTGGGCGGGTGTTGTATTCATTTTTTAAGAATTGGTCACCCTCTGCAAATCTTCCTCGTATAAATTCAGATTGTTTTTAACTGCTTCTTGCTTCATAGGTGATATGTGTCCGAACTGACACTGTCCAAATATGTTTCTCGAAAATATCGGATTCTCAACTTGATAGCTTCTATAAATGCTTGTTAACTCTTCAATCAAAAGTCTGTTTACTACCACAATAGTTAAGTGCAAGTTCAAGTTATATTTAACAAAAGGCAAATTTAGGTTACTGGTCAACTAAGCAAAAGTAAACAAATGTTATTGAGAAATAAATAAATGTATTACTTAATTTATAAGTTATTTAATCATTAATGTTTTGTAAGTGATTAAAAGTATAAACTCTACATTGTCGAGAAAGGCTTTGATGAAAAGAAAGCCAGGATTTAGTGATTTCTATATCTTCAAGAAATTGAATTTGTTTTAACCCTAGTTTGGGAAGTAGTTTTGGTTCACATTGAAAGAAAAAGTTAACAAATTTATCTAATATATTTAACTAGTACTGCTAGTTAATAAGATTCTTTTACAACTCAATTTGTTTAAATTTAAAATAAGTACATTTGAAATAATAATTTTTAAAGTACTTATTTAAGAAATAATAGGATTTAGTTCTTAAAAAGACAAAGATTATTATATTTAAATAAACATACTAGATAAGTACATATGAAAACAATAAAAATACACATAATTTGTTATAAATTAGTATCTCTTTTAGCAGTAAATTCTAACAAACCGACATAATGGTATAAAGATGATAACATAGGAATAAAGGATGGTCATGTCTGGTAGAAGATAGCAAAAATAAATTTTTGACACGAATTTCATTTTGAGAATGTTAATTTATAAATAAAGTGGAAATAATTTTTTCTTACATGGCAAAAGAACCCTTTGCATATCATTGAGATAGGCCAAGTAGTTATTTTTAAGGAAAGCATATTGAAGCATATCCCTAAACACTATCTAATGAATTACTAAAAGAATATAATGCATTTAATCATAAATCTGCAAAAGGATGGTACGTTTTGGAGTCTAAAGCTATAAGTCGCAGGGCTGCAATAGTTGCCGCAGCAGACATGATGGCAAAGAAACAAATATTGATCCAATGCCAGAGCTTTTGGATGGACGTTAGTTTGTTCTTATGTGCCATCAGGTACATATGGTTTGCAAGGATAAATGTAAGAGGAAATGTGCTGATTGCTCCAGTGAGGCTCATGAAATCTCCAAGAAATGGCAATATAGCTGATACAAACGTATTTACAGTGAGGTAGCCACCTCTCACCAAGATTCTAAATGACAAGTTCCTAAAAGCCAGGGCACTCCCTTTGATCCCATGTTTGGTATCCAAATACTCATACATTGGACTCGCAAATATCTACCAAAAACAGAAAAGAGGGGTCATTAGGCCAGTGATACAATTGAAATAAAATATTTAGTGGCATATGAATTGCAGTTTAGAAGTTAGTGGCATATGAATTGTAGTTTAGAAGTTAGTACATGCAATGCAATGACCGATTGAAGAAAGGCTGCAATATTGGCCATGGCCTTAGCCCAGACTGGACCATTTACACCATTCATCAAATAGGTTGGTGTTGAAGATCCGTAAGCCCAGTATCCTGCAAAAGTTACCATATACAACGGCAGAACTCCAACGGTAAACTGAAAGTACAGAGATTTCATCATGTTCTTGACAACTGGCGGCCTGATGGTTGCCTGTGAGGGTTACAACCAAACAAAACTCACTTTCAAGAGGCTCATTAATCCACACAAAACTCAACAAATCAATATGTATAATCTTGCATGTTACCTGTATCTCAGGCAGCATTCCTGTGTTATATGCAAACACAAGATTAGCAGATGCCCCAATTGTTGTGAATATTTTACCAGTTGATGTCCCCGGAATACTATAATCACGAGGTGGTGATTCTATACCTATTGATGCAAGGGGGTGAGGTTAGTATGCAAATTCGCACCGAGTTCATGAAGCTAAAAAAATATAAAATAACTTAAAAAACTAAGCATAGAGAAAAACGATTGTTCTGAAGTAAAACAATAAGATTCTCAATTGTTGTAAAGTCACCCATGAGGAAAACTCAGGAGAATGGTTAAGCCTAATTGAAAGCTTGAAAATGAAAAGTAGGTGTAAGAGAAATGGGATGAAAAAGATGCTAATCATCATTTTATTGTGAATGTTCTGTAACATGATTCGAACTTCGAACCATATTCTAGTATATAAATGAAAGAGTAGGACTGTATATTGTTTAAGATTAAATTGATATCCTTTTGCTAGTTCTCAAAGAATTATTTTTGACTCCAATTGGTTGGTTTCAAATGGTATGTACTTATTTTCCTTAAGGAAGGTACCTTTAATCTAGACAAACAAAATACCCTTTGACTTGCATTGAGAAACAAGTGGTGAATAAATAAAGGTAAATCAACAATGAGGGTTGCAAATTCCTCAAAAAGTCTCACCAACTATATCATAGTACAAGACATAAGCTGAAAGACAACATAAAAGAATGGCACTCTTAGATCTATCTGTGTCCTTTATCATTAAAACAATTGTCTGCCCACAAAAAACCAGCAGCAGGCCAAAATCACAAATGAGGGACGTTATATTCATTGATAAGCATACAAAGAGAATTAAAAGTCGAAACAAGCCAAGATAATGAGATTATGGATGGAACGGGATAAAGAAACACCACGAATTAACTCAAGATTTAAACATGAATGTAAGATGTTGTATGCCAGAACACTAGTTATCTCTGCTTCAGATAGCCCAGTTAATCATCATTCATAATAACATGAACGTTAATTAGAGAAAAACTTGTTCCAAGAGGACTGGAAACAGAAAACCAAGCATCGGTCTTGCACATTTCTTTCTGCTATATTCATAGAAGGAATTTTAATGAAAATGTTTAGACGGCATTTAACATGTTGGTGAAAATCGTTAAATTCAGAGGTGAAAATATTGTATCAACAAGGGCAATTGATTTAAAGAAGTAGCGGTATAGCATCGAGATCAAGTCATTGTATGATAAAAGTACACAGGCCCATACAGAGACAAGTAACAGAATGAGAGATTACCATCTTTAACCGACAGTAGAAATGCTGTAACAATATACACTAGGCTCAAGACTGTTGAAAATCCCAGCCAAATTCCAAGAGCCGATAAATGGGGAATGCAAATGGCAAACATTGCACAAACCAATCCAGCTATGCCAATAAAATGCGGAAGCTTCATCACATCGTCATCCCTAAATAGAACATAAGCAGCCTGCACAACAGTGAAGAAACAAGATCCAGAAATATTCTAAAAAGTACTAAACGATTCCTGCATGGCTTTTTCTGATGCAGAAACACAATAATGCAGTCAATATTACGCAGCTAGAGAAGAATTGACAAAGAATGAAGCAGATGAAGTATCATTAAATAAAACTTTTAGAAGGCTTCTTGAGAAACGAGAAAATGAAATCACTAATGAACAGATGATATAAAGATTCAAAAGCGTTACATTCTGCATAAAAGGAAAGAAGAAATGACTGAAAAGAAGGAAAAATTATGATTGCATCAATAATACACTTGGAGGAAAGATGACAAGATAAATTTGAAATTAAATTGATTTGAAGTGATGTGATTCATATTTAAATGTTTTTATTTGCTATTAAAAAACTACCAATAAAATTTGGTGTCTGTCTAAATAAACTTCTCTGTCAAAAAATTTACCAAAAAAAAAAAAAAAACTAAGTTTCTCCTAGTTGATTATATAAAAATTACCTAAAAATACTTCAATTCGATTATATGTTTCTGAAATCAATTCCTCAACTTAGAATTAAACACGGAAAAATGACCTAAAATCAAACAAAGCGTGTCTCAACACGGTTGAAGAAACACAAGTGTTGCCCCATGTACCTTCAAAGCCGAACCAGCCAAAATGATGTAGCCAACATTTATCATGAAAAGATTGATATACTGCAGAGTCCATGTGAGGGAATAAGCTTTTCTTCCTGTGCAATAAGAAAATTAGTGAGAGACGATAACTAAAACCATAAGCATATATGCTTATTCACTTACATACACAGCAAGAGAAAAAGCAGCTAGTAGTAGCCAATTATCGATTTTGTGTTACGTTATGTATTTACTCAGAGACAAATACATAGAATTATACCATATATAAATCCAGCAAGATCTCTGTATCGAATATGCCTTGTTCCTCCAAATTCATGAAGCTTAGCAATAAGAGCATTCGCGTAGAGCGAAATCGCAGTGGCGAGAATCAAACCGATAACACCCCCTGCCCAACCCAGGGGCACCATGATGGTCCCAGAATATCCAAGCACATACGCGCTGTTGATGCCCGTCGTGAGCACAAACCCCACCTGAAACCATGAATCTGCAAATATTCCCCAATTCATTCATCTTGCAAAAATTCCCAATTCAGTAGCAGTGTATAGAGTGTAGCCAAGAAGGAGGAACATACCGGTGCTAACTTGATGCGCGGTTTCGGGGATTTCAACAGTCGCGAGGTTTTCTGCGTCGGAAATCAGCGTGACGCCAAGGTGCTCCGCCTCCGCAGCCGCCGCAGAAACGTTCTTAACCGCCAGCTTGATTTCTTTTCAATTTATAATTAAATAAATAAATAAATCTGAATCTAAACCTTCCTTATAGTTGCAGTAATAGTGGTCATAACAATTGTAACGGCACTGAATTTATCTGAAAGAACACAACACAAGAGTGAACACAACACAAGAGTGCGGCGTGGTGGGTTTGAGGTAGAGAGACCGACAATTTCCCATGTTGTCAAGTGTGTGTTTTGCGTCTGTATGGTTCCTGTGCCACTGGCTCCGATGCTGAGGTTGTTGTTCAGTAAGTGGAGGTTGGTGGGTCCCGCAACTGTATTTTCGCCTCGTAGATCGCATTGAAATTTTAAACTATAACTTTTTGCTTATATCATACAATATTTATACACACCTATTTTTCTTATTCTTACAAAATCTAATTAGGACAAGGTAAAAAAAAAAATTCAAATTCTTAGTTTTTACTTATTTTTTTTAAATTTAATTTACTTATATTGTTTTTAAATTTAAAGTTGGTTACCTAACCCAAAACCCGCACAACGAAGAGTGGTTCAAAGGAGACGAAAAAGAAAGAACAGAAGATATGGGGGAAGGCATTTAAAAATAAAAAATCCCATTTTTTATCAGATATTCTAAATTTTGACAAAATTCCACTAATTTTTTAGCCTTTTGTAATCATTTGATGCTGTAAAATGTGCTAGCTTCTTGCCATGAATATTTTTATCTGGTATAGTTGAATGGTGCTTTTTCACAGTTGAAGATGGTGTGTGTGTGTGTATGATTGAAGGCATTTGATGTTAGGGTATAGCATGGGTTAGAATTGCTCAATAATTGTTGGTGGTTGAGTGAAGGAAGTGCTAACTGGTTGGTGTCTGTTTCTATTGTCCTCTTTTATGTCATAATACTGTATCAGGTTTTGTGATATGTTTGGTTAGCTCTGTTAGTTAGGGCACGGCTTATCCATTCTGCTTTTGCTGTGGAACTTCTACAGAAATTTAATGCTTCACTTCTATTTAATACTGAGTGTTTGAATAAATGTTTTCGTAAATACTTTTAATAAACATATTTATAAGTTTAATTGCATTACAGAATAAATAAATTTAGTTTAAGTCGAGAAGAAAATAATTTTATGAGATATTGTGGGCTCCAAAATAATGAGTTCCTCGTTTTCTTCTTATTATAATAAGAAAAAAAACATTATATTTTGAATGTAGCGATTAGAAGATATTATTGTTTGGAAGGAGCAACGGTGGCTACATCAGAAGAGGCATGGCTACGGTTTGATGGGATTCGAAGATACGAAACCCAAAATATCAGATTTTCTTAAAATTGAAAAATGGAAAAATGTGGGAAGCACAAAGTATTCGGTAAAATGGAGAATGATTTAACGAAAGAAATGTGCGGGTATGGACAAACTAATATCCCTGTCATTTATTCTTAACTATTAGCCTTTTTATTTTTTTTATTATAAAATAAAGGCAGATTTTTCACTAAAGAACAAGCAATCGTGAAAAAGAATTTGCATATTTTATTTTTTTAAGTGGCTGGTGTCATTACGGTGGACCCCTCATCATATTGCCAACCCTTGATATTTTGATTTAGCTTTAGCAGTGTTGTCTTTCCCTTTTGTTTGAACTAATAATGAGACATCAATTAATTAAAAAATTAAAAAATAAGAGAGGCAAACCAAAATTATTAATTAGAGAAATTTATGATAAGGGCTGTTTAAATATTTAGGTTTACATGTATTCAATATGTTTGCGTGGATGATGAAATGACTTGAGTTTAATATTTCAATCTATTATTAATGAATTTGGTAAAGTGAAGTAACATGATATTTTGTTCCTTGTTATTCCATCTTGACCTGTTTTGTCCAATGTATACCTACAGTGACTTTTAATTTCTTTCAAAAGAATTATATGATATATTTAAAATATTAAAATGAATTTATTAATATTAAAATGAAACTTTTTAATTAAATTTTCAATTCTTTTAATTAAAAGCATTAATTAATCATAGAAAACTTAAAAAAAATCCACGTAATTAAACATACTTTTATATATATACACAAACATATGTAATCTAGTCTGATTATAGTGCAACAGGCCTAAAAGCATCATTGACACATTTTGTCAAACCGAATCGATTTGAGTAATTTATTATTAGAGAAAGAAAACTTAATCCTTCAAAATTTTGTTTTTTTTTTTAAAAAGACTCGATGAATTTTATTATGTGTTAATCGATAATTAAATTTTATTATTTTTGGAAATAAATACCTTAAATACTAATTTTATTTCAATCAATCGATAAATTTATCTTTTTTCAGATAAAATTATTTTTAATCATACCTTAATTAATCCTTAAACTATAAACGTTTTCCATTAATAATATTTTTTGTTAAATAGGGATAACTACTAACATAGAAGACATACCAACCATTTAAATTTATTTTATATCTCAATAATTTATTATTTATATTTCTAAAACTCATTTCTTCAAATATTAAAACATAATCAAATTTAGAATTAAAATTAACCCTAAACCTAAAATCATAATCCTTGAAAAGTGAATCGTAACATAAACACAAAAGTATGAGTGAGTGATCAATAATTTTATTTTATTTTTTTATAGATCACAGGTATTTTCCCCTCAAAACAAATATGTTGAAGTCAAGTAAAATTACTAGGGATGACAAAACTCTTTCTCCAAATTTTCAAGGAATTTATACACTCATCACTCAAATTTCAAAATTTGGCATCATATTTAGGGACTTCCTTGGGAACTAAATTTCAGGATTTTCAGGTGCTTGTTGTGTATCTCCTAGCCTTGAAATTGAGCTCTTTGCAATGCTTAATAGTCTTCAAAAGAAAATAAAAGATAATTATAGAACAATTGTTTGTGAAACTGATTCAAAGATGGCTTTGGAGCTAGTAAAGGACAATTTAGCTTAGTTACCTTTTTCAAAAGGGTTCTTAAATTGAAAAGTTACTTTGCAACATATACTAAAAGAATCTAATTTTTGTGTAAATTGGCTTGCTAAATATGAGTAAATGATGATGATGTTTTTCTTTCTTGCACACAATGTTCCTTTGATATTTCTCTCCCCCAATGCTTTCTTGATGTAATGGAGCTGTTCATATTAGGATCTAGTCTCTTTCCTGCTTTGTTTTTTCTTGTCTCATGCATAAAAAATACTTAAAAAATCACGTTTAAGCTAGAACATTCTTGCACCAATTTATCCACACGCTAAGTGGAATATATATTGACATTTAAGGTAAATAACACGTTTAACAGAAGCCGATAAAAAAAAAAACACGCTTAACAAAATATTCTTATATCTTTATAGAATTTAGTGCTTTTTCATTTTTATTCCTTTATGTTTTCGGAAATCATTCTTACAAGTTCCAAATCTTTTATTTAGTATGTATAGTCTTCTATTAAAAAATGTTAAATGGCCAACACTTTTATGACGCAATATGCTATATAAGTAAAAATGGTGTTAGTGTGATAATAATGTTCTCTAACTTTTATTGTATTAAGAAAATATTTTATTTTTTTTATCTTTATTTTAGAAATGTTAAAGAATAAAGTAATTTTGATGGTTTATTAAAGATGTAAGACAAAATAAAAAAAATATTACTGGTAAAAACAATATATTTGACTAAATCACAATAAAGAATATTAACTTAAGTAATTATAATAGACGAGAAGATATAAAGAATGATTTGTATTTAAATGTGACTTTTTACTAATTTTATAATTAGGTCAATTTGTTTAATTAAGTAATATTACTCAAATGAGTAATTATGTTGAAATAACTAATTAGTTATAGAAAGTGGATTTTGAACCAAATTTGAAAAATACTTTAAAAGAATTTTTTGCACCACGATATTCATTAAACATTGAATAGTTCGAGTTTTGATGTATGTTTATAGGTATTTTTATAAATATATGATATGATTAACAAGAACTTCTATGTGAGTAATAGAAAATACTATTAATATATTAAAATTAAGTATTATTTTTTATTGCTTTGAGCTTATAAACCAATGCACACAGTCATTTTGAACTATCTCTTTATTTCCTCTTAAAATAAAAAACAAGTACATTATATAACCCTTGACTATCTCTTTATCTACACTCTAATATAAAAAATGAGTACATTACGTCACTCTTGACCAAGTACATAATGTCATTGCAATCCAACAAAAGTTGTTTAAGGTGTTTATAAGAAAGCTCTTAATGAGAGGGCATAAAATCTAAGTATAGAAATACAACTCTCTTTGTAAGTCATCTAGCAAACAATCTTAAATTAAGCACAAGAAATAACTTGTGGACCTCTTTACATGCAATGTTTCATATAGTTCACTTATGTGAAATTGATTTTTCTCTACATAGCTTCATTTATTTTGCATGTTTTTTTAGTCTTATGTATAATAATACTTTACAAAATATGGTTGACTTTTCTTTAACAATTTTTTTAATATATTTCATGTATTTTTGCATACACACCTTTATCATTGCATTCTTCAATGTTCTATTCCCAGCACAAAATTGACATTAGACTCATAAAGTAAGTTTATTGTATTATAGTCAACTTCGATATGTATGAATAAAATGGTATGACTTGTAAATGTTTTCGTATTAACAAATATGTCTTGTAATTTTCACATGTCAAATTTTTCTATATCTTATGTATGTATGTCTTAAACAAGACTTTGCTTATTTTTCAAATAGTGTTTGTTAGATTATGTCTAATCTTTTACTCTTATATCACATATTTCATATTAGATATATCAAAATATATTATTTATTATTGTTAATAAGTATTTATAACAAGACTTTTTAACAAACTAAAATTTTTATTTGATCATATGAAAACTCATTTATACGTTAATTTTTTTATTTTTATATAATATAATAAAATAAGGCTTAAAAAGAAGTTCCAATTAACTTTTTGATGTCGAGAAGAGTTTTTTTTTTTTTTTTTAAGTGATGAATTGTTTATTCGTGTATGTGGTGGTGTTGAGAATGTATAGAGAGCATATTTTTATATGAGATATGACTAGAGGGAGAAAAAAATGTGAGATAACATAAAGTCAAAAATAAAAGTTTAAAATGATAATTGGGAAAGGAAAATGAAAGTTAAGCTTGATTTTCTTATGTTTGGAAAAAATCAGGATAATAATTATTAAGAGAAACAATAAATATTTTCTTTTGCTAGTTTCTCTAAAATTATATTTTTAACTTAAGTGTATGAGAAAGTTTATTTCATTATTTGGTTTTTTCTAAAAAAACTTGCGTACAAGTTATGTGAAATTTTTTTTTCTTCTTAAAAATACATATGGATAGTTTACTCAAATAACCTCAATAACCATAAATATTGGGAAAATATTAACTGAGATAATCAAATCAGGTATATGACTGTAAACTTCTTAACATAATTCAATTCTTTCTAATAAAGATTTATAAAAGATGAACGGTCAAATGTTCAATATAATGTCCTAAAAGCACCCATTAAAAATATCAAAAGAGGTTTCTTTATTAAATTCATCCTATAATTTTTTTTTATGTATTTCAACATTATTTTCAATAAAATTTGCAGTTCCTTAACAAATGTGACAAAACCTCATAAAGATTATAAGTTACACCTTTTTCATAATTTTTATCATAATTTGCATACTTTGAAATAACACAAAAATTGATACGAAATGTACAATTAACAAATTAGTAAATTACACAGCAAAGGAAAAAAAAAAAGAAAAAAAAAAAAAGGTTAAAAAAATGTGAAAATGGGAGAAAGGGGGGGGGGAGTGTGTGGGGGGAGAAGGGGGAGTGGGTTTGGT
>Ga0099825_1007288_pt1 | contig 13517 bp, 9 predicted proteins | sample SiratroredBW_FD_76838 | JGI IMG/M metagenome (GOLD analysis project Ga0099825, IMG submission 76838) | Root nodule microbial communities of legume samples collected from California, USA - Siratro red BW | ecosystem: Host-associated > Plants > Roots > Nodule | place: USA: California | collected... | reverse complement strand
TATAGAATATATTTAACTAATTTTTTAAATAATTTTTTTTTATTTTATTATTTTTTTTTTTTTTTTTTTTTTTTTTTTTTTTTTTTTTTTTTTTTTTTTTTTTTTTTTTTTTTTTTTTTTTTTTAATTCGTATCTTTCTTTTTTTTTTTCTTCCATTACATCTTTGTTTAATGAAATTTTGAATAAATAACACACTTAAATAATTTATTTTCTCAAATAACAGTGTCAAATATTTATCCACATAGCATATTATGCTAAATAAATCATCTTCCTCTTTGTTTTTGCAAATAGTTTCACACTTTATTCATGCATTTTTTTTTTCTCTCATGTTTATCCTCATAAAAAAATCTCTTTTTATCTCAATAACTTCTTTCCTCGCTATCTGTGACATTTTAAAAATTGATAATCCTTATAAAAAATTCTCAATCAAGCATATCATCAATCAAACGTTAATTCATTAAGTAGAACACATAATTTAAAGTAGTAATATGAATCTTGGATGTCATGATTTTCGAAAAATTTGTAAAGTTTAATGAGTTATCTATGAGTACGTTATCCATATAAAAATAATAATTGAAATAGCGTCTTTTACATGACATGGCTCTACCACTAACTTTTCTAAGCCTAGTAAAAAATAGAAGGAAAATTCAAGTTTTTTTCTTTTTTTTTTTTACGCAAACGCTAATATATATAAATTTACTTGACCTATGAATTAATTTCCTCTTCACCATAGTCTATGATAGATACAAACACATATATTTACATAGATGTAGGTCAAGGTAGCTATCACTGAATTGCAATTAATATACAACACATTTGAATTAGTTCACAATTAAAACTTAGATATGAAATGTATTAACTGGTAGCATTATTTGCATAGTATTAGCTTATTGATATTATATTAGAATGAAGTATATTAAAGGAGAAAAAATAAAATATTATAAAATCAAATAAATAATTATGAATAAAATTATATATAATAATCTATGTATTTTGGGAGGATGAGTTAAGTTTAAACTTATTTTTCAATATTTAAAACTTTTTTATTTTAAATTTTTGTTAGTTTGAGATGTTCAATGATAGTTGAATTTGGATTAATGTAATTTTAGTTGGATTTTTTTTTATGATTATTAATGTTGAATTTTTCCTTTTTGATTCTTGTTAATTTGCTTTTGTGATTCTCCGCTTTTGTACTATCTAGGAGTAAAATAATGTAATATTTGTATAAAAATACTTTTAAAAATAGAAATGTCTTGAATATACATCATATTTCAAAATTGGAGTCGCCAATCACTTTAGAGATATTAACCTATTTGTCGTCTCGTACTATGTCCATGCAAAATTATTCTTTTTTGTAAATTATTTTTTAAAATAGCTTTTATATAATTTTTTATTTTTTAACCATATATACAGTTAATAAATTTTATTTATTTTTCGTTGAAATTCATGTTGGATTTTTATGCTAAAATTTATACTTGAATTTTGCTTTTATTGTTTTCTGGCTTATTGGTTCTTGAATATTGCTCTAAATTTCTGATGGAATTTTGATGCATGAATTTCGCACTCCCTTCTTATTATTTGAATATTATTATGAGATTTTGATGTTGGAATTTTATGCTTATATTTTGCCCTATCTTTTTGCTTGAATTTATTTATTTATATTTGAATAGTGATAATTGGGAAGCAAAAAGTGCTGCATTAAACGATAAACACTTTCTTATTCACAAGTTACTAATCCAGAGGAGGATTAGTTGAGAAAAAGGTGTTAGTTTTCTCTTCAAATGGGCTAATTGGGAAGTGAAAAGTGTGAAAAGAATAGTCAACATATTTACTTTTTAACTTAAGTATCTCAATTATTGTCTCCTCTAGCAGTTGTTCTGCACCATTCGTGGCTATATATATAGTAATTCAAAACTCTATACATCTTTCCCATTATCTAAAAAAGTGGTACTACATATATATAATAAATATTGTATTTCTGGTAGCTATTTAATATTTTATAGAAACAACTAAATATAAAAAAAAAAACGAAGGAAATATCAAGGAAGCATATTAATAAAAATAAATGAATAAATTGGAAGAATTTAAAAGAAATACAAAATACGAACTCTAATGAAACTTTAATATTCTTGATAGATAAATTACACACAACTTTCATTAACTGTGTATATGATCTGATGAGTATCACACAACAATGAGAAAGGAATTTATAATAAAAAGCAGAGACAGTGACAAGGACAGAAAATCATTTGCCACAGGAGCCAAATATTTCAAATCACACATAAAAAGGAAAAGTGTTAGCTGAGGTGTAACTTTCTTAGTTATGAAGCTCTAATTGTTAGGTTGGGAGTAGAAAGGTAGTGCCCTTTTATGCCCTGGTCCGTCAGGGCTTGGACCACTCTGATCCACTGTTACAAGTTTCCGAACACTATTCTTCTGTTCATCTCCCAAGCTTCTCAAAATTGTGTTTGACAACTCCACAATGGTTCTCCTTGGTGCTTGATCAGCATCTGCATGCAGCACTAGAGTGTTAAGTGGTCGTGCCGTCGCATGTTGGATGTTCAGACAGAAAGAGCACCACACAATAATAACAATGAAGGCTAAGGATTGAAGTTTTCCAGCCATGGCAGGGAGCTAGATGGAGCAAATAATGAATGATATTATTAGTCTTTCAAAGGTGTATGTGATTTTGTTAATTTTGTTGTGAATAGAGTACCATAGCGCACTTCCTTTTATAGTGTTTCTTTCCATGCACACTGTTCATTGATAACAGTGTATCATGATGTCCATAAACTACTAGTGGCTGACGTGACATCTTGCATTACCCTAATATTTCCCTTCCAAGTTTTGAACTCCATAAAATAAACTCAAATTTGACCATGTTAGAGTAAATTTTTGAATAAATACTTATAGAAAAATAAAACTAATTAAGTTTTATTTCATATTTAAAATTAACTTCTACAGTCATGGTCATATTTAATTTATTTGTTCTCTGGATAATAAACGCATACGATATGTACGCGTACTTGATTTGTTAGCATAGTTTGTGATTGCAGCTTCACTATAGTTTCAAGACAAGCGAACAAAAGTTGTGATGTCATTCATTAAAGACAAACAAAGGAAATTGTTAGTTCTAGTATCCCAGAATTGGAAAAAAAAGTTGATTTGGAATTAGACAGTGGCATTGGAAGAATAATGGCATTCATGTTATACGTGTGGAGGAGGAATAAAACTTGTTCAAATGCAAGTAAAATGGACAAAGAACGTCTACATTCATGCATGTAAGTGATGATGGAGGAGGAGGACTAATGCACCAACACCTTTTAACTCATTCCAGTAACATGAACTAGGTCCTTTTTCTTTTTCTGCTATGCCCATATAAGCCACTAGTTTTGGTTGCATCAATTTTGGTATCAGTATTTTATTTTCAGACAATTCATGCAAGCTTAATTAATGCCTCTACTACTCTGGATACCGGAGCACTTCTTCAGTTTAGTTTCTTTAAGCATTCGCACTATGTATTTATATTCAGTATAATTTTTCAAGATATATTTTGTGTAAGTTAATTAATTTGTAAAAAAAATATTCAACTTAATTTATATATTAGACTATTTTGTGCTCCCATAAAAAGTGAATACTGGGGAATTTATGAACTCTCAATTCGTTGTATCTTCTTTACCTTTTTGCTTTCAACTGTTCACTGTTCAGTGGAGACAGGTAGCAAGCATTGACCACTAATTTGCAACTTCTTCAAACCTTTGGAACTTTGACCAATTGCAAGGGCAAGACAAACATTACGTAGTATGCTTAGTTTATGATTCCTTTTGGGTTTAGGTCAACTACAACTACAACTACAACACGCAAGCTCATCCATGAAATTGAGTTTCAGGGGAAACATCTTGTCTTGCTTTCAAGGAAGAGAGTAAATTCCAAACCATTTCATTTTGTCTAATCTCGTGTCCTTTTATGCAAATGGAAGTAACCTCATACTTTCTTTTTTTCCCTTCTTCTATACCAATTCCATTCAACTTCACTCAATTCATCGTACCTTAAATTCAAACATTACTCCATTTTCAATTTTGGAGTGCACGTATAAAACACTATTTCCTTCCGCCTCCTCTGAGTAAGACGAAAAAAAGTGATAAATATAACAAGTGATGTAACGAAGAAACAAGATAAGAATGGAATAAAAAAAACATCACCATGCATTTATTTTAAGGTGAAATAATGTAGTGGAAAGGAAAAATAAAATAAAAGTGTACAAAAACAATAAATAATGAAAAGATGTAGAAAGATAAGAAGAAAATAAGATTAAAAAATATTTGAAGCTGAGTATTTGTTTACAATAAACCGGTTTTAAAAGGGTTGATGTTTTATAACGTATATATTTTAACTATAATATTAATACGAATTATTTATAATTTTTAACTAAATATATATTAAATTCAGATCCTCACTAATTGAATAACACTGGCCAAGAGTTAAATGAATATATTTTTTTCTCCGTGAAAAAAACAAGACAAAAAAATTATAACCCATTTGACGAAGACAGAGAGAGACAATGGCCCATTACATATGGGTCGTCGGCACCGGCCCATTAAGTGTGTGGCAGGAGAATATTGTTGTCTCATAACTCGTGTTCTGACATTTGTTCTTGCACGTGTTTACTGTGAATTTGAAATTTTCCAAGTTTTATATGGGATTTGTTCACCTAACTTTGACCTACTGTTTCATTTCTTTTTATAACCCCTTTGCTTCTTAGGATAACCCGTGCATTTATGGTATCTAGAGATCACACTAAAAAGTTGAAGTTCACCTGGTATGAGATCAAGTATTTTAATATTGTTTGATAAATTTATAGAAAATATTTTTATCAAATTCATAATTAACTTAGACTATCATGTATCAAATTTATAGAAAATATTTTTAGCATATCAAATTCTATAAAATTAAATAATAATGAGAATAGGTATACTGAGTTTTACTATTCATGTATTTCTAAATTATGTATTTCACGTCAAGTTGGTGCATAATAATAAAAAGGTTAAATAATTTTAGAATGCATTAACGAATTGTGGACGTTATTGACATAATAATAAAATTTAATATGATAATAAATAATAGACTCTTGATAAATAATTTTGTAAAAAGTATTTAAATGTTAAATGATAATTATGAGATTTCATTCCTAGCATACTTCATCTCTTTTAAGGTTTTTCTAAAAGTTTTACTTAAATGCTATTATAAGATCCACTTTTTTATAATTTTATTTGATTTTAAAACTAATTTAATTATAAAATTAAATATTGTTATTTTTAGAATCCAGAAACTAGTGTATACTCTTATTGAACACATTTCTTAATGAAGTTTTTTTATTAGATAATAATATCAAATGTAGAATCAAGACTAAAATTCTTGCATTATAAAGACATCATAAGACAAATGTTAATAAGACTATTCATGATTTTAGTTCTCTTTACTGGAGGTATTAATAATATTAGTTAAAGAAATAGAACTGAAAAGTTTCTATTGGAAATGAAAATTGTTATTATTGTAAGAAACTAAAAGTAAAAGGGTTTAATAGAGTGTATTTAAGGATTATTAATCCGTAACCTTGTATTAATGTAACTTTGATATGAAATAATGAAAAAGGGTTAAATCCTACCAATGTTTTTTTTCGTAGATATTTACATGTTATTTCTGCAGTTACATTTTCTTTTTCTTTATTTAACTAAATTGTCTCTCACTCTAATCAAGATAGGTTATTAGAATATGCAATGGTGAACAGCATTGCCGTTGAATAATTGTGTAAAATAGTACTGCAAATAATACTAAACAAATGGTAGAGTACAACTTCCACTAATTCTTAATATTTCCATGATCTTCTGAATGTCTTTGCTATAGCATTGAACAGAAAACAAAAACAGTCTACAAGGGTCAAACCAAACCCATGTTACAATGCGGCCAGCACTATAGTTAGCAACAAGTTTAGTGCAATTATTACTCGCACTTAGGATTCTTGACAACAATATTTCTAAAATAAGAATAGCAATAGTAGTGTAATACAAAGAATTGTCGGTGATGTGCTAGTGTCCTTGACCTGGACTAGGACCAGAATCTTTCATCCCTCCAAGATTTTGAACCTTGTCAAGTTTGTGTCCAATACCAGGACTTGGACCAGAGTTCTTCAATGTTCTGAACACTCCATTCACCTCTCCAATAACACCATCTTTGCTTCTTGAATAAATAGGCAGTGGTCGGGATTCTGATACACAAAACAAAGAGGTACACAAGGAAGCAAGAAGAACAAGAATGAGGAAAGAAACAGACTTGATTCTTGGGTTCATGTTGGATGAAGTTGAAGGTTTATTTGGTGATGTGGTATGATATGATATGATATGATATGATACTCTCAAAGGGTATCTTAGTTTTGATTTGTATTGCTGAAGGGGGAACATGGAAGGTCCTATTTATAGGGAAAGAATGTCTGATATATATGAAGATGAAGGGGACTTCACAATTTAAAACCATGTGACACTACAGAAATAGTGAGGTGGTGCCGCCAGATCTAGTTCAATCATACCTTTGCCACAAGGTAGGTTCATTTCAAAAATAAAATCGTTAAAAGTGATGGTAGAAAGAAAAAAGGTTTGGCCAATTGAAAATGATGTGTTTGATGAGAGGTCAAATTAATTTGTGTCATGACTTGACACCTCATGCAGCCTGCAGATGAGACTGAAATTCTTAACAGAGAATTCATTCATATACAGAACTCAATTTATGTTTCTATACAAGAAGATATTATTTCATTTGACCTTGGAAGAATCGAATGTAAGTTTCCAAAAGGGATTGGATGGCTCTGAACCTAACTTCAGAAAAGGATATTAAGAGAGTCCTGAGTGGTAGAACCGACCAGTTGAATTGACTTTGAAAGTATAGCTCAATGGATGGGACTAGATAAGTGTTACAGTTAGCTTTTAATCCATTAGTATGATCTATGTGGAAATAGTTTTTCTTTTTTTAAGGGCATGCCAATTTATATGAAAATATATGATTCTTACTTTGGAATATATGTAGATGTTCATTTTCTTATGAAAGAAAGTGACAAGCACAAAGTCCATGAAATGGTTACATTCATTTGGTTGATGGAAGCAACCCAATTGACCTAAAAATCAAAGGAAGAAGCCATCGGGTCTAGGTGTTCTGTATGCAAGTCACTCTTGACAGATCTCTGCTTTCAATGATTCAGTTTTGGAAATCACTCCACGTTTATCTTCCTTTTTGTTCTCAGCAATAGTATTCTCATTGTTTTCGTGGAAAATCACACTCCCAATTAGTTTCCCTCAATATAAAAGCAGTAGTTGAAATAGGTGTGAACAAAGTTACATTTTGTTCCAACTTCGAAGCCAATCGATTTTAATCGAATCTTTTGTACATACAAAGAGTGGAGCATTTTCTTAATGAAACATCTCACAGATCAACCCAAAAAAAAAAACGTGGTCTCCCAAAACCTATCTCTGGTACTACTCGAGTGGATATTATCAAACATTTTTAATTTAACACTTTTATTAACAAATTTTTAACCTTCAACTAGTGGTTAATTATTGTTTTTAGTCTAAAGCTTATACTTTAATGGCATTAATAATTTAAAATTAATTTCATCAAGATCAATTTTATAAATTTCTAAAACAAACGAGAGTGATACGCTAAAAATTGTGTGCACAGGGCAGGCCAGTAGAACAGTTTCTTTCACCAACTTTGGATTCAAAAGGGAACATATACTGTTGCAAAATAGTTGAAAAGGCTGTGGTACGAAACCTACGACATTCACCAAATAAAATATCATTTTCTTAATGTTTTAAGAACAATTTTCGTCAACTATAATTATTAGACACTTGTATATTATAATTTAACTTTATTTAGATTTTGCGTGCAGTGAGGACCAGTTTTAATTTAACATAATGTCTCGGGAAAAACTTTAAATAGTGACCTTGAAGAAAAAGATGTGGCAGTCTGTTTTAGCAGAAATGTGGCACTCTGTTTTAGCAGAAACTTATTACGCTCAAAACAAACTTTTTAAGCGAGAAAATAAAGAGAGAAATCAAGAGAGTGAAGGAGAGGAGAGGGTGAAAAAATGGATCATATTTACAAACAAATTAAAAGTTATAGGGTATATTAGTATCTGCACTTCTCACCTAAAACAACATGAAAAAGCTTAGAAAAACAGGCTATTTTTGGCAAATGTCTACATTATTTTTACATTGTTCAAGTTATACACATAGTTCAAAATATTACCAATTGATGTCATATTTTTATCGATATTATCAATGTCCGTTATTATTTGCACAAGAATTAAGATTTTATTAACTTATGTTAATAATTAGGAGTGAGTATTATGAATGATATCTTTAATTCCATACTTGAAAAGTAAGTATTTTTTTTCATGTAAAAAACATAACATAAAAAAATTAAACTCTATCTTTCTTTTTCATGATAGAAAGAAATGGCTAATCACCACTTTTATAATATGTTAAATACCACCAGAGAATCTTTAGTTCAATAATAGAAAAGAAAAAGTTAACCACGTATCATAAATAATAATAATTTTTATCTATATTTTAAGGTAAGATAATCTAAAGTAAATTTTATTTAACATAACTTTAGTATAATTTGTTCCATGTAATTCACTAATAAAAAAAAAGTCAATCACATATTATAAATAATAATAAATTTTTATCTATATTACTAGGTAAGATAATTTAAAGTAAATTCTATTTGAGATAACTTTAATGTAATTTGTCTTATATTATGCTAAAAATTGATTAGGTTTTTGTGACATTTTAGGATAGTTTAGGAACTACAAATGAAACTTATATATGAGTAAAGGTCTCAAGATCGAATATTCTTTATTTTTGTGGTAGAAAATACTACTTTACACAAAAATAATTTTTCTGCATAAATGTCAAATACTACTTTACTTGAAAATGGTTTATTTAATCACATATGTACTAAGGTAAATAAACCAAAGATTATAATCAAAGTTTGAAATTCATTTATTGTGACTAATCATGATTATCGGGGTCAAAAATTTTCAATTTCTTACATTTAAACTATAATTTGATCATACTTCAACTGTTATAATCTAAAATTGTAGAGTCAAAATGTAAAAAATACATGTAATTTAATTATTGATAATAGAGTTTTACATTATAAATATGTTCATATACTCAATTCTTGGATTAATAATTACGTTTATTTCACTAGCAAATATTTTTATAGTATATATCCTAAAAAATAACATTGAGACTAATTGAGAAACATGAGGATTTAGAATTAATTGATCATTAATGTCCTTAATATTAATGATATTTCACAAATTGAGAGAGTTCACCCAATAATTGATATAATTATTTGATATAATTGAACAAACACGGGTCCTTAAAATAAACATGACTTCATTTTATTATTTTTGAATTTTTTCTAATTTGAATTATTATAATTTAACTTTATATTTGCATGTTATCTTTTTCTTTTTGTAACCAATGTTTTAGTTATTTCAATTTATTGTGATATGCTATAATTTTATCTTCAATCAAGATTTTATAATAATATTTTCATTTCAACTTGAAATTTATTTTAATTTTAATTTATGTTTTTTATAAATAGACTTAAACTTATTATGTCGGTGACAAAAGTAAATTAATTACAAAAGTAGAGATTAAATACATCACGGGTAAAATAAAAACATGTTGATGAATTCTCAAAAAAAAAAAAAGAAAAAAAATAGGCATCAAAACATATTTTTTTCCTCAAATTAATTTTGAAAAATATTTTTTGGAAAGATCGATCGCAATTCACACTAAATATATAACCACGTCAAAGCAAGGAACATAGAAATAGATACGTGTGTGACGCAGACTCGTTCTTACCATCTCACTGGCTTTCAATGTGTTCATAAGCCAACCAATAATAAACACCATTTTCACCTCCAAGTGCATACTTTCCTAACTCAACTACACCATCTCCACTCACACAAATATCAATGTCAGATCTCATCTTGTTATCACTACAACTTAATTTCGAACTCAAACAAATTCTGGTACATAACTAAATCAGGTAAATGGACATTCCTTCTCATCATTTTTTCTTCCAAGTTTCATCCATCTCTAAAGTTAAGACTAAATTGTTCTTTCACTTTCAACAGTAAAATCGAAACAGAATATTTGTAGCAAATGAATTGGGGAATGAGAGAAAGTGTGCAACTTACACTACATTACTCCTAAACAAACCAAATTGGATCCTACCTTTATTAGTTGACTGAGAATATCTTTCAAAGAAAAGTTGTTCCTAGCCATGTATTCCTATAAATAGTGCATGAATCAAATACTAATGAACACATGAATTGAGTTTTTCATGAAAAATACAATAATTAATAGACAAACACAAAAAAAAATATGATTTAAAATAAAGTTTTAAGAGAGATTTCATTTGGATGGAATATATGGGGGAAGAACTTACATATTTTTTATTCTATTTTTTCCTTCAACTTAACCACTGTGTGAAAGACTAACCTTAATTTTTGTTTCTTAAATAATTTTTAAAATAGGAGTAGTCAAAGAAAGGAGTAAAGACTTTATACTTAAGAAAAAGCTAACACTAATATATTATTATAAAATTAAAAAATATTTAATTTAAAATTATATTTAAAATATATTTTAATTAAGAATTTAAAATATCTTAAATTGACAGTTAAATTTATATTGATATTATAAATATTATTTTATAAATAATAATTTTAAAACTTTAGTTTAAAAAATAATAAATTAATAATATTTGTATCTTTTTAAAAAATATTAAATAATTAAAGAATTTTACAAATTATTAAACGTACTTTTTTATTTGGATTGAATATTCTTACCTATAAAAATGAATTCGCTGAATAAAAAGAAGCGGTACACGATGAAATTTAAGTTTCCTTTATCTTTATTTTGTGAAATGTTCTTAGTAGATGTAAAGTTTTATTTAAAATAATTGTTTTAAACCTTTATCATGATTTTTACTATTATGATCTTGTAAAAGTCATATTTAGTACATGAGAGTATTTTATTTCTTTACTTCTGTGTATTTTAATTAGAGAAATTATACATGAATTATTTTATAAATTTATTAAAAACATTTTAGAGCAAAAAGTGTCACTTAATGTATGTTAAGGCCAACAACAGAGTAGTTTTTCTCTGAATGCGATTAGCATTTGAGGATTAAAGTAATGTTCTAAACATCTTTCAAGAAAGAAATTTCATGAGGATTTACCATGAAACCAAGCTCGTCTTGACCATTTGGGTGTATAGATTAGACAGGTAGGAAAAACATATATCAAGACTCTCATTTATGTAACGTGAGGAAGAAGCAAATGCAAAGTTTCAGTTAAAATTTTACAGCACAAGACGCACTATTGAAGCCCGGTTGAACCACACATTCTTAGCTACCTGCTTAAATTTCATACGCTCCATAGATTGTCAAAGTCAACCACTTTCTATCTGATGCTGAAAGCCTTAGATATAATATGCTCAAAAACCCTCACATCTGTACACCTAACTGGCCAAACTAAGCTACAATTCACAAAATTTCACGTGCATGGAGTTCAGTCTTAAGATAACAGTTTAAGTTCCAACATGTCATTTTCAAAGCCAATCCTTGTCATTCTTTGGCAAATCATCCAACTTGTTCAATCCCAGAAGCACACTTTTTTTTCTCCTTTCTCCAATTAATCTCCTCCTATAAAAAGGATTCTCATGGTTCCAAACTTAGTATAAACTATCACAAACCATTCTACACATATGGATATGAAAATGAAACTTTTCTATGTTACTGCTCTTCTACTTTTGTTCCTTCATCTTCAGTTGCTTTCTTGCATTACAGCTCGGCCACTTGAGGTTAGGAAGTTAGATAACACTGCCCAGAAAATGATGGCAATGCTGCATTCAGGGCCTAGCCATGGTGGAAAAGGCCATAAATCTGAGACTCAGCATGTCCCAATTCCAACACAGCTTAAACAATCTGTTCCAAGTCCTGGCGTTGGACACTAACTTGGAGTAGATACCATACCATTATAATAACATGTAAGAAAAATATCAAACAGTTTCCTTCCTTTTTCTTGGGATATGATGTTCGTATACCTGATATGGAATTGAATAGTAGAACTAATGTTATGGTATTTGGTTTAGTAAAACTCGTTTGAATGTCATCAGAAAATCAGAGTACACCATTGAAGTTGACTGGCTCATTAGAAAAGCACAGCTTAGACAATGGACCTACATTATATGCTATATCATGATTTTGTTCAACAGCAAGAGGAGTGATATATTGTTATTAGGTGCAGGAGTTTACGTAAAAAAAAATCACACATTAAGACTTAGTATAACATTGCGTGTCACAATAAGAAGGACTTCAATCACTGGCTATCCAGCCTTTATATCACAGTCTGCATTTGATCATTAATAGCAGATCCTGAAAAGAATTTGGACTTTTCACTAATTGATTCACTAAAATGATACATCGCAGTGATTGACCACAGCAGTCCAATTGTAAATTCAAGGAACGTAAAGCACTGCTGTTACCGATTTCTCTGCTTTTCCCTTACTATATTCACAGACAGACATGATATCAGTAGAGTATCAAAGATTCTTCATCCTGAAGCCACTACTCAGTGCAGGATATATGTTCCCTTTCTGTCTTTAGTATAGTGCTTTGTCCGTAAACCACATGATTGAAAAATGAAATGCTTCCTTCAGGTGAGAATGAGGTCATCTTGATGTCTGGATCAGCAGTAGAATTTATTACAATGCAAAGACCTCACTTATAGCCCCTCCAACCAACATCAGAGATACCTTCGTGCAGAATTATTCATATTCTGCTCCGAGGGGACTTACACCATCTCCAACCGTATGCGGAATCCAAACAACAATGAGACGTATTCACATAAAGAATCCAAACAACAATGAGACGTATTCACATAAAGAATTAATACGATCTTCAACTCAAAATCATGAGTTTGTAAGTTGTTTTTTTATAGTAGTTAACTTTCTCGTCTCAATGTGAAATTTAGATTTACAGTTGAATTTGTATCATTATTTTATACTTACATATACTTACATGTTATGTTACCTGTAAGGTATTTATTATTATTGTTCTTTTAAATACATGACTGTGTTTAGATTATTGTTTGAAGTGGTGAAATCATCACCATTATTAACTTTTTCTTTCAATATTTTGGTAAAGAAGATTTATGTGTCTTCGTGACGGAGAATGTGTGATTTTATTAGCTTGATGATCTTGTATTAATCATAAGGAGAAATCAATAACCAACGTTTTTTATTCTCTCTTTCCCTGATGATCAATCTTTGAATGATTGTTCTTTTTTTTTTTTTTTTTTTTTTTTTTTGTTGAAATTATTTTTTTCTTTTTTTTTATAAAAAATGACATTTTTGTATCAATTCTTAATAAAAACAAAATTATAG
>Ga0099825_1007285_pt1 | contig 13523 bp, 13 predicted proteins | sample SiratroredBW_FD_76838 | JGI IMG/M metagenome (GOLD analysis project Ga0099825, IMG submission 76838) | Root nodule microbial communities of legume samples collected from California, USA - Siratro red BW | ecosystem: Host-associated > Plants > Roots > Nodule | place: USA: California | collected... | reverse complement strand
TTTTTTTATATTTAATAAACTTAAGATTCATAATTAAATATCTATCCATCACTTATTTATTTTTATGAATTATATTAATAATATAAACTTAAATATTTAAATCTTTTCTTCCTTACCGACATTTTATTAACTTTAGATATAAAAAAAAAAAAACCTTGTGCATGCTTACACATAGAATAATAATTTTTCAACGAGATAAGATAACGCTTGGATGGATTATATATCATTATCAAGAAAATGACCTGGATTTATTACACAAAATAATACAACAGATATTATAAAACTATAGTTTCTGATTTTTCTATTTACTACATAATTTTGTTAGAAAAAAAAAATACTCCTATTCTCTGGTCGGATTTAGTTGGAAGATCACGTGATAAATATAATCTGACCCATGATGTAAACCAATTATGTCATGTCATTCTTTAGAACAAAAAATTTAATGTCAATATTTACAAATACATTTGAACAAAGTCAGCTTAAATAAAACTGTTATAGAAAACTAAAGTAATTAATTATAAGAAAATTCAAATTTTTTATTTTATTTTCTGTAAATAAAAAGGAGTATGCAATTTAACATGTTATAATAAAAAGAGGAGTGGGTGAGTGTTGTCTGATTGATTTATTAGATATAAAAAAATTGAGTGTATTTTTATTTGATAAATTTATCAGTATTTTGCTGCTCTGCTTCTCATCAAACCCCACCTCTCTTGTGTGGGTAGGTGCTCCCTGTATTCTTCTCTTCTCTTCACTGTCTTCTTCCCTTCTCAGTTTCCCTAAAGCTTCACATTCAAACTTCTCACCACCTTCTAGATTCTTCCGCCGATCTTTCTCCACAACCGTTTTCTCCGGCCACCACTCACTACCTTCCTCGGCCACTTGTCTAGGTCAGGTCACTATTTATCTCTTTCTCTATCTCTTCTTAGTTTGTGTCGCTTCTATATTTATTCGGACAGCTACGCTAGCCGAGTCTTGCACGGGTGTTTATGCACGCGAATCGGATTTGTATGAACTCAATCGATGGGGCACAAAAAGCGAAACCCTGCGCCGCGCCAGAAACAATCCTCGGCGGCTTCTCCGGCGGTGCAATCCGGCGTCGGCGGAGCCGCCAACGGTGTCACCTCGCCGGACGCTGACGCTGGCAATGTTTCCGATCATAAGCCACATAACCCTAGTAAGATCGAATTGGCTCCGCCCCAATCCGAGGGTTCCGATTACTCTACAATCAAGCTCGAATGCGAGCGCGCCCTCACCACGCTCCGCCGCGGGAACCACAACAAGGCAATGAAGCTGTTGCGGGAGATTTGCGCCAGAGAGGAGGGTTCGCCTCACTCAGCGTTCGTCCACCGAGTTCACAGCCTCATGTGTTTCAAAACGGCGACGGTTATCACCGACCCGAGCTCGAAGCAGCGGCATTTGAAGAACGCGCTCGAGTCAGCGCGCCGAGCGGTGGAGCTCATGCCGAATTCCGTTGAGTACGCGCATTTCCGTGCCACGGTGATGTTGGAGGCGGCAACTGAAGGGAAGGATTACGAGGATGTGGTGCATGAGTGCGAGAGGGGGCTTGCTATCGAGAACCCCAGTGATCCTGCCAAGGAGACATTGCAGGATGAGAGCGAGCAGAAAGCATCATCTACTGAGGAGCGTATTGCGCATGTGCAGAATGAGTTGAGGCAGCTTATTCAGAAGTCGAATATAGCTTCCTTGTCGTCTTGGATGAAGAATTTGAGTAACGGGGAGGAGAGATTTCGGTTGATTCCGATAAGGAGGACCCCCGAGGACCCCATGGAAGTGAGGCTGGTTCAGACTAGAAGACCTAATGAGATCAAGAAGGTGACCAAGACACCCGAGGAAAGACGGAAGGAAATTGAAGTGCGAGTGGCTGCTGCCAGGCTGTTGCAACAGAAGTCAGAGGCACCGCATTCTCCGAATGAAGGAGATAGGGATGACAGACCGTTGGATTCATCTGCAGGATCTGGTCAGAGGATTGGTGATAGGAGAAGGCATGGAAATGTGAGGAAGAGTGGCTTTACAGCGGAAAGGATGAAATGGGTGCACTCCTATTGGAATTCGGTTAGCATGGATAGGAAGAAGGACTTTCTCAGGGTTAAAATATGTGATCTTAAGTCGCACTATGGGTCTTCGAAGGATACTTTGCCGAATGACATCTTGTCAGAGGCTTTTTCTTATGCTGAGGCCAATAAAACTTGGAAATTCTGGCAATGCTGCAACTGTGAAGAGAAACATTCCAACCCGGATTCTCACAGGCATCATGTTGTGCAGGAGCATATGGGGAGTCTGTCGCCACAAATGCAGAGGCTTCTGCCCCAAAATGTGGACAGTGAATTGATTGAGATGATTCTTAGTTGTTCTTGGAAGCCTCTGGATGTCCTAGCTGCAGTTAGAATGCTTGATAATAAAGCAAGGTTCAAAAGTCCATCACTTCCTGAGGATTTGTACTTGGATAATCATACTCTGGACTATAATGTTTGTTTTAAAGAAGCAAGCAGCTCTTACATTGAGAAGGAAAGTTCAGGGGACACTCTTCGTAATTGTTTGGAAGAATGCAATAACCATTGTAAAATTATAGAAAATGATGTAAGAGAAGGTGTTGAAGACCAACTATCTGTGGCTGATCGCATTATTGATTGTTGGCCAGTATCTGATGATCCCGAGCGTGCAAAACTTCTGGGCAAGATTCATTCCATGTTTGAGACTCTTATTAGGCATAAATGTCTTGCTGCTAGTCATCTGAACAAGGTCATACAATTTACTATGGGTGAGATACAGGGTCTCGCTGCTGGTTCTCAACTTCTAAATCATGGCGTGGACCAAACACCAATGTGCATATGCTTTCTAGGACCTTCACAGCTTAAGACAATATTCCAATTTCTGCAGGAAATATCTCACGCATGTGGGTTGGCCAGAAATGCTGATAAAGGTAGTAGTCCCACAAATGATTTGCTGAATATCAGTCAAGGTCCTGAGATTAAAGACAAGATTGTACTCGATGGAGATGCACCACGACTCCTACTGGATGAGTGTTTACTGCAAACACAAGTCACTACTGGTACAAATCAGGGGTCTGTCTTGGATGATGTGGCCGCCCCAAGGTCTCCTGATGGAATTTCATGCTATAACGATGCTTTTCTATCCTGGATATTTTCAAGTTCCCCTATTGGGGATCAACTGTCATCATGGCTGCGGATCAGAGAAGATAAAATAAATAAAGGAAAGGAAATTGTCCAGATGCTTGAGAAGGAGTTTTATCACCTACAGGGCCTATGTGAGAAAAAGGGCGAGCGTTTAAGTTACGAGGAAGCACTGCAAACAGTAGAGGATCTATGTCTTGAAGAAGGTAAGAAGAGGGAAACTGTTGGGGAATTTGTTCAGCGAAGCTATGAATCTGTCTTAAGAAAGCGAAGAGAAGAGCTGATCGAGAGTGAGAATGATATGATGTATGTCAGCAATAGGTTTGAGTTGGATGCTATATCAAATGTTTTGCAAGAAGCAGAAGCAAGGAATGTCAATCAATTTGGTTATGAGGAAACTTATGCTGGTGTGACTTCTCAATTATGTGACTTGGAATCTGGTGAAGAAGATGAATGGAGAATGAAGGACTACTTGCATCAAATGGATGGCTGTATAGAAAATGCTATTCAGAAACTGAAGGAGCATTTATCTATAGAGGTCAGTTTGTTTGTTTCATATGTCTACAGAGATAACAGCAAGGATATCCTTTGCTTTTATGTTCTAACCTTCCTTTTTCACTGTGTAGCTTAGCAAAATTGATGCCCGAATAATTAGAAGTGTCACAGAGATGCAACAATTGGAATTCAAGCTTGGCCCTATTTCTGCTAATGATTATCGAGCAATATTAGTGCCTCTAGTGAAGTCGTACCTAAGGGTTTGTATTCAAACTGCTGAAGCATGTGCTGTTGTTTTACCTTTACCTTAAGTGATTGTTCCTCTGTTTTGATATTTTAGGGACTTTTGGAAGATTTGGCCGAGAAAGATGCAAGAGAGAAGTCTGACGCTGCAAGTGAAGCATTTTTGGCTGAACTTGCTCTAGATTCCAAGAAGGCTGTTAAAGGCGGAAGCGAGAGCACAAAACATGTCGAGAAAACAAAAGATAGGAAAAAGAATAAAGATCAGAGAAAAGCAAGAGATATGAAGGTGTTTATCATGGATGTTTAATGTGTTTATATATATATATATATATATATATATATATATATATATATATATATATATATATATATATATATATATATATATATGGGGGCCATTGACTAATTGTCTATGCTGACTAAACCTTCTTTCTCTCTTGCAGGCCACGGGTGATCATGTGCAGTTGTCAGTGGGATCTACAATTTCCGAGTCAGTTTATATTTCCTTCTTTTTTTCTTGAATTTTTATCGTGTAATCTTCTAAAATCACTGTCAGTCTTCTTAAAATTGTTTTTGACGTGCTTCTGTTACAGTTCCAATCCAGTTGCACCTGAAAGTGACTTCTTAGATCACGAGGTTGTTTCTATGAATGATGATGACTTAGAACAACTTGAAGAGGAATTTAGACGTAAAATTGAGCTAGAAGAGGAGGAAAAAAAGCTTGAAGAAACTCTGGAGTACCAGCGAAGGATAGAAAATGAAGCCAAACAGAGGCATCTTGCAGAGCAACAAAAAAAGTCATCTGGGTTGTACTTAGAAGTGGAAAATCTTCAAGATTGTCAAACAAGGACAGATACTGATTCGCTAGATTCATACAAACACGTAAGAGAAACTGTGCAAGTAGGAATCTCTCTCTTTTTAGTTTCTTCTGCTGCATGTAGGGAGACAGAATTTCTGGTGGTCACTAATGTTGCTGTTACTTGGTTTGTACGGTTACCACTACTTTGCAAATGAACAAATGAAAGGAAACAGTACTATATAAATAATAATTTGTTACCAGTAGGAATTATACTACTTTGCAAACGAACAAATGAAAGGAAACAATACTTTATAAATAATTTGTTATTGAACGAAATATACCTCTGAACTTAAGGCATATTTTACAGGACCGGTTGGTACAGGATAATGGATCCCGAAGCAATCTGGATGCTGTTCTTACGACCACAACAAATGGTTCCGTTCATCTGCATCAGTCAACAGTTAAACAATGTTGGTGATTTGGATGTCCTAAAATGTGAAGTTTATTTATTTATTTTTTCACTTGAGGTTCTTCACATTTATTTGTTTCATTTTTACAGCAGATTTGTCTAATGGAGTTGTTCGAGAGAATGGTCTACCTATGTCTGATCGGCGTGCTGGAAAAAAACATAAACGGAGGAATTCTTCCAGACCAGTCGATGGAAAGATTGATTCTTTTTCTTCAGAAAAAGATAGTACTGAGGATACACATACTGATTCCCACTTGAGAGAGAAATTCGAATTTAACAACAGTCAAGACAATAATAATGGTTAGTTTAACTTTGCCCAAATACGCTTTTGGTGTTATGCTGGTGCATAATTTCCAAATTAGGGTCTTGTTATCATATTTGACCCCTAATTATTTTCAAAAGCAGTATTCAACTCAGAATGAACCGTTACAAGTTTGTGGCACTGTATATACTTGGCTTACAAAAGTGTACATTGTTTAGACAAAATTTGATTGTCAGTGTTTAGACCTCATCTTTTACTTTTTACACCATCGTTTTACTTGTCTGTAAGTCAGTGGTTGGGTGCTTGTTTAGTCATCTTTGTTTTGTCGAGTCCATTCATCTGTCATTGTGTCATCATTCTCTTCCTTACATGACTTTCTAGTAGAAGACATTCCAACACTATTAACAGTAGTGTTATCAGGTTCATTTTGTGACTAATACTGTGGATGGAAAATTTTACGAATTGTATTCTCTAATGACTTTGCTTATTTATTTATTTATTTTTTTGACGGACTTAACTATATTGACTTTATCTGTTATGGATAGAATGGTAGTATGGTTTGGGATTAGTTATACTTTTTCAAATAATACTCATTTTATCATGTTCCACCAGAGTACTTTCTTCTCATAATAAAAAAGGTAGTTTTTAGTTAAAATATAATGTCACTTTTGCTTTCTTCACGGGAGGATTCTGTCAATATGTTAGTTGAAATGTTTGTTCATACAGAAATCTCATTTCAGTGGTAAGCCTAGTTGAAGTCATTTATAAGATATTTTATATAATACTAATAATAAAAGGCATCTTTTGAGTATGAAAATTAATTTTCTGTTACTTGGATGTGGCATCAGTGTGGAAAAACAATGGATCAAATGTGATGAGAGAGTTGCCAGTAGAAGATGCAGAGGAGGAAAGATTCCAGGCTGATCTTAAAATTGCTGTACGCCAAAGTCTGGGTATACGTTTTACATTCTATGCATGCATAGACCAATTATTTTTATCTTATATACATCTCAGATGGATTCTTATACTTAACACATCTCTTTATTCACACGAAATCCACCTTATTGTAAATGACTCTGGAAATACAATGAAACTGCTCGAATGTCTTTTTTCGGGAAGCCTACCGTTGTCCTATTCTGACCCTTTGGCCTGTTGTTTTCTGCACTAGCCTCCACAGGACTAATTATGTGTGTGTGCGTACCGAAGATATTCAATACCTAAATAGGAGATATTTTCCCTCAACAAGAGAAACCTTCCAACACATGCATAATTTCTACTTGACCTACAAGAAAAAATTACAAACTATTAGCTGAATCCTGAGAGCGACGCCAATGTTTCCTGCTCTAAAATGTAATTCTGGGTTTATATTTAGGTGTTATGAAACCTGGACGATTCTCTAATACTCTAACCTCAAACATATTCTTCTTTATCAGACACGTTTCAAGCTCGGGGAAATTTCCATTCGGCTTCCAGTTTAAGGATGTCCCAGAGGGCTTCTTCAGTGGTATATAGTGTTGATTGCTCGCCTGTAGAAGATGCAACTGGTAATGTGAATGGGGCAACTTTGCTTGGTACTGGACTGAAGAATGAAGTGGGTGAATATAATTGTTTTCTCAATGTTATTATACAGGTAGGTCTTAGTTTTCCACACAATTATAATATCAACTGGTGCACTATTTTATTGATGCATTATTTTCCGTGGCCTAAAGCAATTTCTTTCTCTGTTGAGCTCAGTCATTGTGGCATTTAAGACGCTTTCGAGTGGAATTTCTTGGCAGATCAAGAACAGAGCATGATCATGTGGGCAATCCTTGTGTTGTCTGTGCATTGTACGATATCTTTAGTGCACTAGACATTGCATCTAAGGATTCAAGGAGAGAAGCAGTTGCACCTACATCACTGCGGATTGCTCTAAGTAATCTGTATCCTCACAGTAGTTTCTTCCAGGAGGTAACTACATTAACACAAAGAATGAAGATATTTCTTCTGTGGATGATTTAATTAATATACTGATGGACATTTGACAGGCTCAGATGAATGATGCTTCTGAGGTACTGGCAGTGATATTTGACTGCCTTCATCGTTCATTTACTCGTGGTTCAAGTGTTTCTGATGCAGAATCAGCTGAAAGTAACTGCATGGGATCCTGGGATTGTACAAATGGTAGTTGTATAGCGCATTCACTTTTTGGAATGAATATTTTTGAACAAATGAATTGCTATCACTGTGGTCTTGAATCCAGACATATGAAATATACTTCCTTCTTTCACAATATAAATGCCAGTGCCCTCCGTGATATGAAGGTATCTTTATAAATATTTTCTTCTTACACTTGACAATTCTTGGTGTTCCATATTTTCTGCCGTGGGAGCATGGGCAGGCAATTATACCTGTTAATTACCTTATCTGGATCCTTCTTCACTTGTCAGGAAAAGTCTTCTGCAAGTTTCTTCGATAATCTTTTGAATCTTGTGGAGATGAACCATCAGTTGGCTTGCGATCCGGAAGCTGATGGCTGTGGCAAGCTGAACCACATCCATCACTTCCTCTCAACTCCACCCCATGTTTTTATGACAGGTACCTAAGGTTGTTGCTTATGGAATGTTGACATTTTTTATATGCTTTATAGATACTTTCACTTACATGTTTATTATTTACAGTCCTAGGTTGGCAAAATACAAATGAGAGTGCTGATGATATAACAGCAACTCTCGCTGCCCTGAACACTACGATCAATATCAGTGTCCTTTATGGTGGTTTAAATCTTGAATGCACCCATAACTTGGTATCAGTGGTATGTACTTTAATCATAAATACGTAAGGAATGTTTATATTTAGTTCGATTCTAAGCCTCTAAAATGAATTTGACTTTATTATGAACAATTTCCCGTGAAAATTCTTTTAAAAATATTACCTTATCTCAAGGGACTGTTCTGGCTGTGAAAGGGTCCATTTGCAAACTAAATGAGCTTATCTTATAGTCTAATAAAATAAAGGAAAAAATCTAAATGAAAACTTCAGATAAATATCATACTTTTGTCACCGACCTCTACTTCTATTAGATGGTTTAGCAACATTTTTTTTGAGTGGGAAAAAGTAATTATAACTTATAACACTTGCCACAATTGACTGTCTTATGTGTGCTAATGTGTTATTACCTTTTAGGTTTGCTACTATGGTCAGCACTACCATTGCTTTGCTTATAGCCATGACCATGAACAATGGATTATGTATGATGACAAGACTGTCAAGGTGAGTGAAATCTATTAAGCAGATGAATTTTTTTTTTCATTCTTGGTGTGTAATTTTTTTCTTCTTCAATGACCAGGTAATTGGTGGATGGGCGGATGTTCTTAGAATGTGTGAAAGAGGGCATCTACAACCTCAGGTTCTTTTCTTTGAAGCTGTAAACTAAATTTTTGGTGGAAATGATAACATCATTTGCTGGACTGAAGAGTGTTGAGTTTGGCATCCTGTTGGTTTCTCGTGTGGCCTTGTTTATGCAGATGCATTACATTTCTGCATAATACTAAAGTGCTTTAGGAAAATAAATTTGCAAGTTGCAGTGATGTCAACTAGTTTTGGCGTACATACCTCTGATGGGATGTATAGCATTTTAAAAAATTTATGATACAATTCAGTTTAGATAGAAGCAGGTTCTGGTGGGGGAGAGTGATGACAAATGCATTTAGTGTAACAGGATGACTTAGAAGAACCCAGAGAGTGGTGTTTTGATACCGAACACATTTGGTTCGTTTTGAGAATATCAGATTCATTCCTTGTATCCTACCAATAAGCAGGTTTTGGTATTTGCTAGATGAACTACAGTTTCTGGAGGTTGCTCGGCAATGTATGAGAAGATCTTAGGATGTTTTCTGATGGAAATAATTGCCCATTATTATCGGGATCATATAACATGTGTACGAGGGGAGTTTATTCACGAGTTGTCGAAGAAATTTCCCTCCCACCCCCTCCCTCAAAACAGAAAAGGGGATGTGTATAGTTTTTATACAATTAGATTTGTCAAAATGTCAGCTTCTTGTCACTTCAGCTGTAAAAGGAGTGTCGTTTCCTGGTCTACTGGACTACTATTCTCCCTTTCAAGATACCTTGTGTTGGAACGTGCTGCATGGCAGATTTTGTGCAACAGTAAATTGAGGAGCTTCCTTCCTTTGGATCCACAACTCTGTACTCTATTTTTGTTTACTTCCGCTTGGGTGTGGGATGGGGATCCGTAAGTTGAGTACGATTGAAGGTAATTAACTAATGTTATCAATTTCTAGTTGCAGATGTTAACTGTAGCCTTGAGTGAGGAAAAAGCTGAGAGGTTTTGGCACAAATTTTGTCCCACACTTTTTCAGAATAGTGTCAAGTAAGATGGATTATTACTATATACCCCATTGTTCTATATACATTAGTGCAAAATACTGTGCGATTTAACATCTAGAATTGTACTCGTGTTCCTTCTTTCTGTCAGATATTTTGAACTAAGTGCAAACTTTTAGGCTAAATAACAAGATGTATAAAGACACTCTTGGAGATCTTTGGTGTTTGACGCTGACTACGTAACTCAGGTTGTTAATCTTTATTTCCTGACGTAATGTCGTATTAGTGTTGTTAATCTTGATTACTTAAATTTGTTAGAAATAATTGTAAACCCCAATAAACTTTATAAATATAAGGCCGTCTTCAAATTTTATATTTTATCATTTCAGCAATATAATTCGTTACGTTTTTGGAACAACTCTTCATTTTATTTATGTCTTTGATTTCTTTAGTGATATCTAAGGTCATTGAGAAAACAATGATTTTGTTGCAATATCAGAAGAAAAAAATGTGGAAGCTAAAGCTTTAGTTGTTGAATATTCCATAGCATTTTCCCTTCATAAGATTCAGTCAATCTTGTATGGCCTCAACATGTTAGACTTAATTCAGTAACCAATTTTCTACAAAATCGTTCTTTATTGTTAGGTTCTTTTGTATTTTTTTTTGCGTTTTTTTTTTTTGTTTCTTTTGATATCACGAAGATGTTTTCGCCCTCTCCTAATTTGGACTTCTCTTGTGTTTTCTTTCTATTCTACATCAGATTCTATTCATTCTTGTTTACAAACAAGGAAACAATGAAATCTGTGTCGTGTAGTTACTTTTTTTTGTGCGTGTGGAATTGGATGGTATCTCATAATGATGATTACAAGGTTGTGGGTTGTTGGTATAATAACCACGAATTTTCAATGGAATCTTCGGAAACGAGTTTTCTGTTCATCAAAGAGAAATGTTTTGTTTGCTTAGGTCACACATTCACTGACAACTTCTGTTCCTTTGGGTTACACATTCTATCTATACTTACTGATTTGAAAGGCAGGTCTTACAGATGCAGATTCTTGATCACCTTCTCTTTTAAAACTTCAAGGACGATCGGGAGAAAACAAACCTTTTTAAAATGGGATTGAACATACGCCTGGGCCTTATGTGGAGTGCGGATAAAAAATATTTATCCTTTACATGCTGTTTTTACTTACCTGTTTATAAGTAAAAGGGATTCTGGTGATACCCTTTATAGACCTGCGAGGGGGTGGTCAGAGTAGTTTAGTGTCTTATAAATATTAGTTAGTTATTTTGGAGATTCTCAGCATTTTTTTTTTAATTTCTTGGTGTCCCGCTGCTGGCAACAGTATCAATAATATTGTTCTCTTTAAGAATGAAAATGTGTTCCTTAATCAAGACATTGACAGAGCTTTCAATGTCTATTTTTGATTTAAAGGACTGAATTTTAGACATCTCAGTTTTTAAACAATAACACTCATCATTTCGTTCTACGTCTCTTTTTATCATACATATCTATTCTGTTGATACTTCATCTCTCTCGCAATCGGAATGTTTAAAATTAATTTTTGCTTGATTAATGGCAGTATATTATTGAGTTATTTTTTCTTATTAATTTAAACAAACAATGTACGTTTATAGTCTTCCCCTATGTTCTTAAAACATGACTAATGATGGTGGCTCATTTTCATCCATTTTCATTGAAGTTCACTCTCCAACAATAAGAAACAACTAACTTCATTATTGTCTGCAGGTGTTGTGGGTATGAAAATCTCCTTCTTCTATACCTAACGAAATTTTTGTCTTATCCCCGTTCTCATCTAGTAATATATTTTTTATTTTTTTAAATATTAATTATTATTTTTTATAAAAAAATAAAAATCACAACAAAAGAAATAAGTATTATGAATGTTTTAATATCAAAAGGATTTAATTTTAAGAATTTACACATTAGACATTTGAAAATTTCATGTGAAGAAAGAAACATTAAAAAAGAAAAAAAAATCAAATATGTCTTAAAAATTATTTGATATAATATATTTTGATTTTAAGTTCGTTGAGATAATATTGTCAACATCAATGACTAATATTGTTCACTTTAAAGTTCAAAACATTGTTATAGTTTTGTTTTTAAAAAGTGTTTAAGAAAAAGACTTAATCTTGAGATTATTGAATATATCATAATATAATAAAATTGATTGAGATTTTTTTTAAATAGTTTAGAAAATGTATAATTAAACTTGTAATGAGATGGAAAGTATCTTGTATGAGTGGATAAGTACATAATATCCTCATATTCAATTTAAAAAATTAAATAATATCCATATTTGGTTAATGTAAAGTAAAATGTATTTGTTATTTGAATTGTTTTATTTGAAATATATTTTATTTTTAAATACGTTTAAAAAGTAAAATTCATAAAAATATAAATAAAATTCCCTATAGCTTTTATCATATGATAATACAAAATTCAGCTTTCACTACAAAGATAAAGATATTAATGATTGTTATGTTTTATTCGCTAACAAAAAGTCACCACGGTAAAATTATCATTTTTTGAAAAATGGCAAAATTTTATATAAATATTCAATTTTTATAATAGTTGTATATTAAAAATGAATAGCAATATAGTTATAGAAATGCCTTTCAAATTTTTACTATCTAAACTTAAAACCCAGTCGTACTAAGCACACAGCACTACCGTTCCAATTTCGACTAAAGTAAAACTTTACTGTGACACTCAAATAAAATCTCCCAATATGTGCAGGTTATCATCTCTACCCCCGAAACCCTACTGTCCTACACTCATTAAATGGTGGCATGGTATGACAACCTAATGAGAAATAAATCACAATCACCCATTTAATTTTGCATGAATATTTTCTCTTTCAGATTATCAGTAGAATAGGATCATTACATCTTTTATTTCTTCTTACCTGTTACACTATCGGTAAATATTATTGTAAGTGTAATGGTGAGAGAATGGGAATCAAATTGCTTAAAAGAATTCACACAGTTTCGAATACATTAATGTTAAATATAATTTCGTTGAACTGTAAATGTATGTTTTTGAGTTCTTTGAGTGTAAGGTTATGTGATAGTTTGGATATTGTAATTTGTTAAGAAATAATTATTGTAAGCTGGAGGTTAAGGAAGGAAAACAAATGAGCATGGTTGCAATCACACTTGTACGTAGTTTTATTGTTTTTCTTATAATAGGGTTGGAACACCCAAATGCTCTTATTAAGATAAATTTTTTAAATTGGTGTAAGTTTTATCTGAAATTTTTAAAATAATGTATTTTATTTATTTATTTCTAGATACAGGTAAATGGGGTTTGTCAGACACAATATCAATGTGAATAAATAAATAGAATGAAATCATGAAAAGATAAGACGATTTTAGTTTACTAAAGGAAATCCTGCAGTCAATATTTGAATTAATGAGTTAATTAAAATCCTCATAATAGTGTAAGATTTAATGGTGGTTAATATTCTCCACCTATTCTTCTTCTTCTATTTTTGGCAGAGGTGTATTGTATTACTACTGTATAACTAAAATAAATGTAAAGTTACAATACAAAACTGTTTGTTTTATTTATTGATAAATATGTAATGGTTGAAATAAAAATGATGTCAGTATGAGATTTATATATTAAATTAAATTAAGAGTAAGTTTGATATTGAAAAGAAAAATAAAATAAAATTAAAATTTAATAATAAAATATATTTAGCAAAATTAAGTATAAGTTGGATATTTGAATTTAGTTACTAATATAGA
>Ga0099825_1007281_pt1 | contig 13527 bp, 11 predicted proteins | sample SiratroredBW_FD_76838 | JGI IMG/M metagenome (GOLD analysis project Ga0099825, IMG submission 76838) | Root nodule microbial communities of legume samples collected from California, USA - Siratro red BW | ecosystem: Host-associated > Plants > Roots > Nodule | place: USA: California | collected... | reverse complement strand
TATATATATATATATATATATATATATATATATATATATATATATATATATATATATATATATATATATATATATATGAACATTTTGAAAAATATAATAATACTTTAATATTAAAATTTTAATTTATTAATCAAATAATTAAAAGAAATTAAAATTAAAAAAATGTTTATCTCAAATTAATTATAATTTTTCTTTTTTGAAAAATGAAGTCGTATGACTTCATTAAAAAAAGTTGTGTTTTGAAAGCATAATTACACCTTGAAGTCATGTATTTAAAAATATGACTTGTCTATTTGTATAATTTTTTAAAATTTTATCTATTTCACAATTTTTTTTTTAAATTACACCTTTAATAAAAGAAACCTTTGCAAGTCGGGAGCATTTGACTTTGTGCACCTTAAGTTATCAGCTGACGATGACTTAGATATTCTCATTTGCTTTGCATTATTTTCTGCTATTGTCTGTTAGCTATGACTGAATGAAAGGTGATAATTAATTTGAATAACATCACTTTCTATTCATGGATGAATTTCAATCAATTTGGTTAGGCTTAACCGGTGAAGACAGCATTATGTAATTCTCCATTTAACTGCTCTTCCTCTGCAAGAGGATGCATCATCCATGATTATCCATCCATGAGTTTGGTTTTAACTTCCATTTTTACATTAAAAAAAATGTGATACGTACCAATTTCTTTACATATTTTATTTTCTTCTTTTTTCATCCCTATCTACTTATATTTCACGTGTTATATATATATATTCAATGAATAAATCTTTTCGTGAATTTCTTCGCTTTCTATAGCTTATTTTTTAATAATACAACATGAAAATAGGAGTATTTATCAGATTAGAGTGAATAATAAACTGACAAATCCATCCAACTTGCAAGCTTCATATTATTCCAATATTACAAATGTCACAATCTGAGGTATTCCTAGAGCAGAATCTTCCAACAACACAACAATTGGAACGTGAAAGTTCGCTTTCGATTGGTGAAAGTTCCTATCTTTCATCGGAATTTTGTTACCCCATTAGCCAGATTCACGAAAGTTCTCTTTTTCCAAGTGCTGATTTTTCTATTTTACTTTTCGTGTGCCATGATCACGGTGGAAGTTTTAACATTTATGCCAATTAACGTTGAGGCTTGACAAGTCTAATATGGCTCAGTTCCTCTGACACCACGTGCTAATAGTGTACCCTCATAAAGGAGAAAAATAATTGAAAGTGCAAAACTTGCTCTAGTCTCTTGCAATTTGCTCAATGGCCAACCAAGAACATGATCTTCCTCTCTATGAAAAAGTTTGGCTCAAGCCCGCATTTCAAAGAGTAATGGACACCTCCATTTTACTCCTCCTTCTCTTGCTTCTTAGTTTCCGTCTTTTCTCATCCAACAACTTCACTATCCCATGGTTCCTTACTTTCATATGCGAATTTTGGTTCACCTTCACTTGGATTGTCATTCTCAACACCAAGTGGAGTCCTGCACTCACCATAACCCACCCAGATCGCCTCTTGAAAAGGTATATGATGAAGTTCAAGTCTTAACAATAACTAAACTCATAGCAAAATGCTTAACTTGTTGCTTAATGCTACCGTAAAAATATGCATGATTTTTACCCTTCACAGGGTACCTGAGCTTCCACGAGTAGATTTGCTTGTGGCAACAGCAGACCCTGTGCTTGAACCACCCATCATCACAGCCAACACTGTGTTGTCTCTTCTAGCACTTGATTATCCCACCAACAAGCTAGCTTGCTATGTTTCTGATGATGGTTGTTCCCCTTTTACCTTCTATGCTCTTGTGGAAGCCTCCAAGTTCGCTAAATTTTGGGTACCTTTCTGTAAGAAGTACAAAATACAACTGAGAGCACCCTTCAGATACTTCTCCAGTGGTGCCACCACCAACAGTGAACACTCACCAGAATTTAAGCAAGAATGGTCACAAATGAAGGTAAGTATCTACAGTGTTTTTTCTCTTCAATGAATGATGAGACATCCATATCCTAGATAAGTTCGACCTTCCAAGTCCCTCTGACCATGAGCCGCAAAGTTTTGTAATTGCAGGATATGTATGACACTTTTAGCCGACAAATTCAAGATGTGAGCAGAAAACAAATTCCACTACAACTTGATGGAGAATTCGCAGTTTTCTCTAATACAGACCGAAGAAACCATCCAACCATAATTAAGGTAACACATAGCAGTGAAATATATTCATACATCTAACCAGATGAAATACATGCTATAAATATGTGTGTTATAGTTGTATTGGATCATAAAATGTTAAATTAATACAGTAACACTCTTCATCTTTCATTTATCAAATATTTCTCTTCCGTTTCTTTTATTTCCAAAACTATACACTATCAAATTATTTGTAAATATACTTTTATATGAACATTTTTATCTGTTCATTTAAATTCTAATTTGTGCCACAGTTATGCTCATGAAAAAGGAAAGAGAAAGCGACTAAAAAGACTTATTTACAATGTGTGCAGGTTATATTGGAGAATAAGGATGATCTTTCTGATGGATTGCCTCACTTAATATATGTATCTAGAGAGAAGAAGCAACATCAAACACATAATTACAAAGCTGGAGCTATGAATGTGTTGGTAAGTTTTTTTTAACTGACATTGAGTCCGTGGAGCTCTGATTCTAATGTTACAAGTTAAAGTTAATTACCAAACTCAATTAATTTTTAATCAATCTTCTCATCATTCTTATTGTGATCAGACAAGAGTCTCTGGATTGATGAGCAATGCCCCCTTTATGTTGAACGTAGACTGTGATATGGTTGTGAACAATCCCAAAATTGTTCTGCATGCTTTGTGCATTTTGATGGATTCCAAGAGTGGAAAGGAAGTTGCTTTTGTTCAATGTTTCCAGCAATTCTACGATGGGATAAAAGACGACCCTTTTGGAAATCAGTGGGTGACTGCATTTGAGGTGTTTTTCTCAGTTTTAAATGAAGCTCTAACCTTTCTCTTCTCAAGTAAATTTTATCAAATAAGGATCTTTGTGAACCTACATTTTCTTGTTTAATACTAATGTAGTACATAATACGGGGCATGGCTGGACTGCAAGGACCTTACTATGCAGGAACTAACGCATTCCATAGAAGAAATGTTATGTACGGTCTTTATCCTGATGAAATCGAAATTGGCAGAAAAGGTCTTTCCCTCTCATAAATATTCTCTCATGCATCATACTTTTTCATCATCCAAATTTTCCAATATACTCTGCATAAAAAGTTAAATTACATTGTGCTTATTAATAGTTGATTCTCATATATATGATTTATTTATTTATTTTTATATCTTTCACAGGAAAATTAGGTGAAAAGAAATTGCTAATACAACAATTTGGAAGTTCAAAGGAGTTTGTAAAATCAGCAGATCATGCTTTGGATTGGAAAACAAACTTTCCTAATGATACTAGTCCTTCAGATCTTATTGAGGCAGCAATTCAAGTTACTGGATGTGAGTATGAAGGTGGTACTTGCTGGGGTCAAGAGGTACACAAACTAAACAAAATCACTTTTCAAACCTTTTTATCTTTGCAAAACTTGAATTGTGTTAACTAGCTTTTTGGAACTTTAGATTGGCTGGGTTTATGGATCAATCTCAGAAGATGTACCAACAGGGTTGAATATTAAAAGAAGAGGTTGGAGATCAGAGGGTTGCACCCCAGATCCAATTGCCTTCACAGGGTGTGCTCCAGGAGGAGTACTCTCTACAATGGTGCAACAAAAGAGATGGGCATCAGGCCTCACTGTAGTCTTCTTTGGAAAGCATTCTCCTGTTATGGGAATGCTCTTTGGTAAGATCCAATTCAGGACTGGTTTATCTTATTTTTGGCTAACCAATTGGGGCATGCGTGGTGTGTTTGAAGTTTGTTATGCAGTCCTACCAGCATATTGTATAATCACCAATACCAATATCTTTCCAAAGGTCAGATCTTAGATCAAATTTCATTGGCAATGTTATACTAATATACTATTCACTCTATAAAGGATTCATAGTTCCTTACACATATAATCATTCTTTTATTCCAGGGACCTGGTCTGTGGATTCCAATTGCTCTTTTGGTGATTTACAACGTACACACTCTTTTAGAGTACCTTAAAATTGGGTTGTCTATTCAAAATTGGTGGAATAATCAGAGAATGAGCGTAATAACAACCACAACTGCATGGTTTATTGGATTTTTGAGTGCCATGCTTAAGCTGGCAGGGATATCTGACACTGTCTTTGAAATAACTGAGAAGGAACACTCAGGTTCTAATGCTGATGGAAAAAGTGCAGATGCTGGAAGGTTCACGTTCAATGAGTCTCCAGTTTTTGTGGTAGGCACGACCATTTTGTTTGTGCAATTGGCAGCCATGTTGATAAAGTTTTTGGGGTTGCAACCAACTCATAGTGGAAATGGTTGTGGAATAGGGGAGTTCATTTCTAGCACATATATCATAGCTTGTTACTTACCATATTTGAAAGGGGTGTTTGGGAGAGGAAAATATGGGATTCCAGTGTTCACCATATGCAAGTCAGCGATTTTGGCTTTTGTCTTTGTGCACTTTTGTAGAAAGTAGTAACTTTTGTTTGTTTATGACTTGAATTTTCAGTGGCCATTGTTTTATATTGAGGTCTTGTTGTCTGTTAGTTATTGCTGATTGAAAGGTGACAACACTTCTTCAGCTTCTACACCAACCATATTATATCATGAATTTCAAATTTATTGTCAAATATCTCTTCTTTTGTTTTCTTAATTTTTGAAAAAATCTTTTACAGTAAAGAGCAAAATTATAATAAAATATGTAGACAAAAAATAATTATAAAAACATTATATTTTTTATTAATTGTTATAATTATACTATAAAAATATTTTTAACTTAATATTTTCAACTTTTCACTATGACGGTTTATTAGAAACAATTTCATGTTGATCTTGAAAAATAAAAAAGTTTGTTAAGGGTATAAAAAGTAAAAGAAATGATAAAAAAAAAACTAAAGAAAAAAATTACAAAACTCAATATTTACTATTAATTGTTCAAGATTATAAATTATTATTATTATTATTACACCTCAGTGTAGCAATCACAATATTATCAGTCTTATAAGAATTAAAAGAAAAAGTCTATTCAATCATAATTATTGGTGCAACTTTTGAACCATCATTGTCACAAAAGGAAAGGAAAATGCTATTTTAAGAAATATCTTTTATTCTAACCATTAAGAAGCAATGCAACATCCTTCATGGTACATAATCACTCCAGTATCATACAACTAAGGTTAACAATGACAACTCGCACTTTCAAGGAAGGAGTTGATGTTCTATTAAATTGTATGTGTGATAATAAATTATCAAAAAATTGTACACAAATTTGTGGTTTTTTTTCTCATTTTGATGTACTTTTCAAATTTGTTTTGAAAAAGATGAGAGCATTAATGACCTGTTTATAATGTAATAAAAAATCTATTTTTTTTTGTCTATGTCAATCTTGAAATAGAAATAAGATTGTTAAAGAAGAAATAAATGTATAGTATATTATTTAATTGAAGAAACTTAAAAATTTTATTGGTTCCAATAAGATTGATTAAGGTAACAGTATGTTGCCATTAGGTAATATTTAAATCTCAAGAATATTTGTGATTAAGGAGAATCAATCTTTATTAAAGGAAATGGAATTAGTCCCTATGTTTAATATCAGGTTATGGATTTTACATTTTTACCTAAAATTATATTATTAGTAGAATTATCATATAAGGTGTTGACATGATTTAAAGTATGATGGGAGGAATTAATTTGTGATTGTTGAAGAAGAGTTACAAACTAGTGATATTTGTTATGATAAAGTACAAAGGATATTTCAACTATTTTGTGAAATAGGATAGGATTCATGTCAAACTAACTTACGGACAATTTGGTAAAATTGTTCACTACTTTATTACCATTACTAAAAATTATTTATGAGATTATAAGTAATCCAATAAAGAAAGAATACTTAATCTAGACTTTGTTAAGATGATTTTTTATGATAATTCTGGTCACGAGAAGAGTTGAGGAAAATTCTCTCTCTTAAAGAAAAAAAAGGAAAAAATTCTATATAATAAGCTTCATTAGTTAGTTTTTATCATCATCATTCATTGACAACATCTTCAAAATCCTACTAGACAAGTTTAGTCTATAAATGGAGTTTATTTTTAGAAATTTTGAGAACTATCCTCTAGACGAAAGTTACACACTCCAGCCTTATGCTTATTATTCCAAAAGATACAAGATTTAATATATGATTATAATGAACAATTAATGGAAGAGAAGTTCATAGAAAAACGTTCTTTTATAATGATCCTTTACCTGTAACATGTCAAAGTCCCAACTTATCGGTTCAATTGTTCTAACTCCACCATGTCGGATTGAACTGAAACATAAAATAAACTCTAACGTATAATTAAAGTATAGTGTAGAAATAACTCAATATGAAGATTTCTTATATAAGATAAAGTGTGTTAATGTGTGACATGTTAAAATTATAATATTTGAGATAAATTATGATAAGATTACCTGTTAGTATGATGTGTCAAAAGTATAATTTTTGAAGCATATAGATAAGGATAAAATCTTTATAAATATGCTAAGATAAGACATAAAAATATGACATGTCAAAGTATACTCTTTTTTATATATATAAATTACGATAAGATTAAGTCTATGTAAAATATTTTCTATAAAAAGGAAGAGCTTCTAATGGAAAAACAAATTGGAATGAATGAAGAGTTGCATGTAAAGATGTATTCTTTTAAAACTCCTCTCTCTGTTGTCTCTAAAAATCTTACAATGTTATGTTATTAATATTATTGATTCCTCCTTTAGATACCTCTTTTAAGAATTATGTGTGTATCGCAACCAACTATTTTTTTATCAAATTAAATAGACTTAATACCATCTTTTTCTTTATAATTACTTTTTTTAATATATACTTTGACACTACCTCACTTTAGAGGCAATAACAAAAATAATTATCTTTTTTTTATTTAAAAGATTATATTAACTCCAACAACAGAAAATACTAATAATTTTGACTATATCTAAATTAACTTTTTTTGAAAAGTATAAAATAATTTCTATAAATTAATTTATATGTAAACTAATTTTAACTTTTAAATTTTCTTTTTTTCATAAATCCTTACAAACATTTTGTCAGACAACATTAAGAAAAAGAACAAATATATTAATAGGTCCAGAAGAATAATCCCACGTGTTGAGTAAATTGTCCCTTACTGATACTGAACTTATGGTAACACAACCTCTGAGTTAAATATTCATAAATAAAGGTTATTTTTTTGTCAGTCACGGGTATTCTAAGTTTTTGATGACCCAATCTGCAAATAAATCATGCAGAAGCAATGCAACATCTTTCATTGTACATAACCAGTTGAGGTAAGAGACAACTAAGTAACTCAATGACAGTAACCAAATACTCCAAGAAAGATGCAACTTGTATTATTATTAGATAATATTATATAAGACTGACACAGTCAATCCATGATTTATACCCGACAAAAATTTCCCTGATAAACTATTTCTTAGTAAAACATTGTATTATATTTTAATAATAAATTTCAGATACTCTCAACACCACAGGTTACACAACTTTCCCAGTCTGCAGATAATTGATCACTCTCTGAGGAATCTCAAACCAACAAGTAACAGTGCAGTAGTTCTTGTCTCTTACAGTCTGTCCAATGGCCAACCAAGAACATGATCTTCCTCTCTACGAAAAAGTTTGGCTCAAACGCACGTTTCAAAGAGTCATAGACACCTTGATCTTATTCCTCCTCCTCCTGCTTCTTAGTAACCGACTTTTCTCATCCAACAGCTTCACTTTCCCATGCTTGCTTGCTTTCATATGCGAATCCTGGTTCACCTTCACTTGGATTGTCATACTCAACGCCAAGTGGAGTCCTGCAGTGACCATAACTCACCCAGATCGTCTCTTGCAAAGGTATATAACAACATAAAGCAATTGGTGCTTTCTGTTTTGATTCTGGTTTCCTGTTCCAATGAATTTTCTCCCTTCTGCTAGTACTTCCAAAAGTTGCTACTTGCTAAATACATAGTCTTGGTTTTTAGTGGCATTCATCTGATTATTATACATGAACTTGTACATTAATTTTTTTTAATCTCAATAGGGTTCAAGAGCTTCCACCGGTGGACTTGCTTGTTACAACAGCAGACCCTGTACTTGAATCCCCCATCATCACAGTCAACACTGTTTTATCTCTTCTAGCCCTTGATTATCCTACTAACAAGCTAGCTTGCTATGTTTCTGATGATGGCTGTTCCCCTCTTACTTTCTATGCTCTTGTGGAAGCCTCCAAATTTGTTAAGCTTTGGATTCCTTTCTGTAAGAAGCATAACGTACAAGCGAGAGCACCCTTCAGATACTTCTCTGATGTTACCATAAACAAAAATGAAGACTCACTTGAATTCAAACAAGAATGGTTACAAATGAAGGTAAATACAACATCCTTTCCCTGCATTAAATTAGGAGATGTATAATATGTTTGAACTTCCAAATACTCTGACAATGAACTAAAGAGTTATTTGTCTTTTTTATTTTGCAGGAGATGTACGACAATCTAAGCCAAAAAATTGAAGAGGTGACTCACAAAACAAATCCATTCAAACTCGATGGAGAATTTGCCGTTTTCTCAAATACAGAACAAAGAAATCATCCAAGCATAATTAAGGTGACAGAAATATCATGATTCTTAATGGGTTGAGATTACATAGAAATTGATAATATCTTGATAATAATTGTTATAAGAAACTGAAAAAGCTTGAGTAGAAATATTTCCACGAACTATTTTGACTACGAACATGTCAGAAGTGTTATCTCATAAATCTATTTACATTGCCATTTATATTCTTTCCTATTTAGATTACCCATTTTACTTCTTTTCTATCTATTTCTTGCGAAACTTATAGACAGTCAATTTAGAAGATGAAAAAGTAAATCTTCCATCATACAAACATGGTTCGTTCAAACAGCAAAATTTTACATACATCTTTCTAACATCTGTTCCTGTCGAAGTTTGGTACTTTCACGTCTAAAGAACAAGAAAGCACTTATTACATTACGTATGAACAGGTTATATTAGAAAACAAGGAAGGTCTTTTTGATGGGTTGCCTTCCTTAATCTATGTATCCAGAGAGAAGAGACCACAGTACCATCACAATTACAAAGCCGGAGCTATGAATGTCTTGGTAATTTTGTTAACTGATTTCATGGAATCTTGATTCTGATTCTTTCAAGTTAACCATAAATTTAATTTGAATTAATAAATGATAAGTGCAGACAAGAGTCTCTGGATTGATGGGCAATGCTCCCTTTATGTTGAACGTAGACTGTGACATGGTTGTGAACAATCCCAAGATTGTTCTACACGCTCTGTGCATTTTGATGGATTCACAAAAAGGGAAAGAAGTTGCTTTCGTTCAATGTTTCCAGCAATTCTACGATGGGATAAAAGACGACCCTTTTGGAAATCAGTGGGTGGCTGCATTTGAGGTGTTTTTCTCAGTTTTAAATGAAGCTCTGAGCTTTCTCTTCTCAAGTAAAATTTTATCAAATAAGGATCTTTGTGAACCAACGTTTTCTTGTTTAATATGTAATGTAGTACATAATACGAGGCATGGCTGGACTTCAAGGGCCTTTCTATGGAGGAACAAACACCTTTCATAGAAGAAGCAGTATTTACGGTCTTTATCCTCATGAAATTGAAACCGGGATAAAAGGTATGTAAAATAAATAAGAAATTTGGTTGTTCAATTTTCAAAACATTAACATAAACAATCAAAATAATATACAGCAATAATTCATGGAGTTGTTGAATACAAGGATAGTTTGGTTGTTGATTCCTAAATAGTGGACCCAACACAAGTTTATTGTTTTGTATCTTCTGCAGGAAAATTAGAAGAAAATATATTAATACAACAATTTGGAAGCTCAAAAGAGTTCATCAAATCAGCAGCCCATGTTTTGGGAGGGAGTGCATATTCAGCTAATGATATTACTCCTTCCAACTTTCTTGAGGCAACAACCCAAGTTGCTAATTGTGACTATGAATGTGGCACTTTCTGGGGTAAACAGGTATAGAACAGAAAAAAAATATATACTTTCTTTAGACAATAGTAAACCATTTTTTTCAAAAATGAAGTTTTGTTAATTAGCTTTGACAATTTTGGAAACTCTAGTTGGGGTGGTTGTATGGATCAATCTCAGAAGATGTACCAACAGGGTTGAATATTCAAAGAAAAGGTTGGAGATCAGAGTGCTGTACCCCAGATCCAATTGCCTTCACAGGATGTGCTCCTGGAGGATTACTCTCTACAATGATACAACAAAAGAGATGGGGCTCAGGCCTTACTGTAGTCTTTTTTGGAAAGCATTCTCCTCTTATGGGCATGCTCTTTGGCAAGATCCAATTCAGGGCAGGCTTGTCTTATTTTTGGCTTACAAACTGGGGCTTGCGTGCTGCATTCCTAGTCTGCTATGTTGCTCTGATTGCATATTGCATGATTGCCAACACCACTATCTTTCCTCAGGTGTGATTCAAATTCCAATCCAATTTTAATGGCAAGTTTATACTATATGCTACGCTAGACAATACAACAGATTCTTATAATTTTCTTTTTGTTCCAGGGACTTGGCCTTTGGATTGCAATTTCTCTTTTTGTGATTTACAATATACATACTCTATTAGAGTACCTTGCAATTGGGTTGTCCATAACACATTGGTGGAACAATCAAAGAATGTGTGTAATGAGAACCACAACTGCATGGTTTATTGGATTTTTGAGTGCTATGCTTAAGCTATCAGGAATTTCAGATACTGTGTTTGAAATAACAGAGAAGGAACACACAACTTCTGGTGCTGATGGAAACAATGCAGATGCTGGAAGGTTCACTTTCGACGAGTCTCCAGTTTTTGTGGTAGGCACGACCATTTTGTTGGTGCATTTGACAGCCATGTTGATGAAGTTTTTGGGGCTGCAACCAACTCCTATAGGCAATGTGTGTGGACTAGGGGAGTTCACTTTTAGTACATATCTGGTAGTATGCTACTGGCCTTATTTGAAAGGGTTGTTTAGCAGAGGAAAATACGGGATTCCCTTATCCACCATTTGCATATCATCCGTGTTTTCTTTAGTCTGTGCATTTTTGTAGAAGAAATATTATCAGTTGATAGAGTTGAACTTTCTATTGGTATGGTTCTCATATTTTTTTTCATTATGTGTTTATTATTTGTGAAGTTTGGTTCACAAGTCTATTAAAAGTTGTCTAGTTTCTATTTAGTATATTATTTGGTTCAAAAGCGTCTTATGCACTTGCCCGTGAAGATCGTTTGGTTTTGATTCTCTAATGCCAACCATAAGCGTCTATTGCCTTATAGATTATTTATCTTTTAAGTAATTGTCTTAGTCTGAAAAATGTGTACCATATGCCATTCTATTTGAGTGATTAGTGTCATGCTTCACTAACTCTTTCCTTTATACACAGGTTCGAGTTCTAATATTTAAAAATCGTTATCTGATGTTTGAGCAAAAGAATTTGTTTTTATAGTGAATTTGCTCGTAGATATAGATTAAAATTTGTTAATAATTTAGTAGAACTACATTAACTTCTTGTTAATTCTTTTTTCTCTTTCTTCTTTTGTTTGTTAATTCTTTTTTCTCTTACTTGTTTTGTTTTATTTTTCTTTTGTTTATTGTGATATTTTTTGTTTGGACTTTCTCGTGTTTAGCGGATTTGATAGAAATCTATGTGACAAACTGGTGCACAGTGAAACTTAAATTTAATTATGTCTTTTGTGAATTATGAAGTTGAAAAGTTCACTGCAGTTAATGTCTTCAAATTACAGTTGTTAGAATCCAAGATTGATTCTATCATATTTGAAAAGGATAAGCAAATATGGTTGCAAAAGGCTTACAATCCTTAGTCTTAGTAATAATGTGTTGAGCCAAGTGTTAAAGGAGAAAGTTAATGTGGGACTATGGACAAAACTTTAAAACTTGTTTATGTAGAAGTCTTTATATAGAAGTCTTTATTGAATTTTTTTATACGAGACAAACGTTCCCCTAATTATATGGAAACCTTATTGTACAGAAAAGAGATGTCATCTCTTTAAGAATTTCAAGCTACTCTTAATTTAAAAGAACTGAATGAGAAGTTTAAGGTGAAGTCTTTTGGATATAGATTGTTTGATAGTAAGGGAAAGATTGTTTGATAATAAGGGAAAGAACGTATAAGAATCAGGACAAGCACAAGAGAAGAAGGTCTAGGTGTAAATTAATAAATAACAAAGACAATGTTTTGAATATGTTATTGTAAGAAAAAAAAAAAAAGTCATACAAGATTGTTCTATTCTAATAAGTAAAAGAAGGTTAACCACTTGACAAACTTTTTGGGTTTGATGAAGTAGCTTTGGTTGAAATCAATTACCAATCATTAAAAGTTCTATTAGTGTTTTGTAATAACGATGATATAGAGTGAATATAGAACTTTCATCTATATGACTCCTAATCATTTGTAGTTTCAATTTGTAAATCTTGAACCAGAAAATGTTTCTCTCAGAGATAACAAGTCCTATAAAATAAATTATAGGAACTTTAAAGTTTAGGTTGCATAAAAGAATTGAAAAACTACTTTATGAAGTTAGGTATGTATCTAATTTGAAAAAAAATTTGATATCTCTTTGTGAGCTTTATAATAAGGAGTATGTATTCAAAGACGAGAAGGAAATGTTGAAAGTAAAGACATTGGTCGTCATAAAGACTATAAAGAAAAATAGTTTATATATTTTGAAAGGTATTGTAGTTTTTAGTTCCGTGTTTATTGTTAAGTAGGTTGTCTTGTTTAAAACAAACATATAGAATAAAAGGTTAGGACATGTAAACGAGAAAAACTTACTTGAGTTGCATAAGTAAGATTTGTTTAACAGTAACAAAATTGATAAATTAACATTTTGTTAATATACATATGTGGAAAAACTTGTAAGGTCAAATTTTTTGTTGAATAACAAAAAACAAAGGAAAATTTTGACTACTTTAATATTGATATGTGAGGTTCATTTCTTACTATCTTATATTCTGGTGTGATTTTTTTATTTTTTTTTATAATAGATAACAATTGGAGGAAGTTATGAGTCTATCTGAGCATATTGAAGACAATATTTGAGGATCTCAGAAGGAGAAAGAATTTGGTGAAGAATCATGCTATTAAGATAGTTAAAGGGTTCAATAATGATTTTATAAATTTTGTTTAAAGTTGTTTAACAAGATATTTAACAAGAATGACATAATAAAGCATCCAATAGTTGAGACTCCTCAACAAAATAATCTAGTAAAAAGGTTCAACAGGAACATTATAAATATATATATATATATATATATATATATATATATATATATATATATATATATATATATATATATATATATTTATATATATTTTTTATA
>Ga0099825_1007280_pt1 | contig 13528 bp, 2 predicted proteins | sample SiratroredBW_FD_76838 | JGI IMG/M metagenome (GOLD analysis project Ga0099825, IMG submission 76838) | Root nodule microbial communities of legume samples collected from California, USA - Siratro red BW | ecosystem: Host-associated > Plants > Roots > Nodule | place: USA: California | collected... | reverse complement strand
TTATTATTATTATTATTATTATTATTCAATTTTTTCATGTTTTACTGAATCCTCGATTACTGTTAATTGACAATAAAATATAGTTAGTTGATTAAAAACATAACATTATTAACTAAAGACTTGAGACTAATAGTAACAATACTACATTTTTTCAACATGCATTACCAATATAACATTATGTAAATTAATTACAATATAATAGTTTAAAAAAATAAATCACTTATAAAAAAATATTTAAAATAATATAACTTTATAGAAAACTAAAATTTATAATAGTAGTTTGTCTTAAAACTAAGATGAAAAATAAACAACTGATATTGTCTAAACTTATCTGTTTTTAAGTGAAAAATTAATTATAAATATATGTATGAATAATACTTAATTTTTTAAAATCAAATATGATGAATATTTACATGTTCATTTTTTGTTTTCATTTTAAATTATTAAAATACTTTTAATTTATTAAGTATTTTTATATTTTTGTTAGTATTTTATTTCATTTATTTGAAAAGCATTTTTCTACATTTTTTTTATTTTCTATTAATTATTAAATTTATTAAATTATACTATTTAGAATTTTATTTTTTTTATTTTTTTATTTATTGTGTATTCTTAGTTAAGTGAGAATATCCGATTGTTTAATTGTATAAACTTTTTAATTTATTAAATAATCTTAAATTGTCTTATATTCTCTCTTTTATTTTTAATTTTGGTAACTATTTTTATTGTGCAATTTTTTATTATTTTTAAACAATTCAACTTATTTAATATCTATTAAATCACTATAAGAAAAATGTTATTTAGAGATTAATTTTTAGCTATCAAATGAAATAGTTGCTAATTGTGATCAAAATAGTTGTCAAATTAGATTTTGGTTGCTAAATAACTAAAAGTAATGATTGAATTTAGTGACCAATTAAGTCAAGATAATTAGTATTTAAAATTAGCTACCAAGATTTAAGTTATTTAGCAACCAAAATCTAATTTGATGGCTATTTTGGTCACAATTACAAACATTTCATTTGGTAGCTTAAAATCGGTCTCTAAATAACTTTTTTTCTTGTAGTAAATTCATTTAAATTTTAAAAGTATTTTCTTTCTTAACATTTGTGAAATAATGATAAATATTATGGTTTTTTCATTAAATTTTAGTTACTTATAGTTGTTATTTAATATTATATTTTATTTATCGTAATTTTTCTTTTTTTATTAAAAAATATATGAATAGACTAGTTATCTAATAAAAAATAGAAATAAAATATAAATTTTATAGCCAAACAAAAATAATGAAAATAACTATATATTTATCTTTATTTTAAGAATGAATATAATTACTTACTGATATCGTTCTTAATTAGGTCGTTGTACTCTTTAAACGCGAATAATGTAAACTATTATAACAAGTTCAAATAATGAATTATATTTTTATAATAAAAATATAAATAAATAGGATAATAAGGTTATTCTAACTTATTTATAAACAAAATTCATAAAATAAAACAGAACAGTCTATCCCAAAAAGATGGTATAATAACTACTCGTGTGTAGAGCTATATATCAACCCTTACAACAAAAATCAACACCCACACTAAACTAAACCCCTATACAAACTCAAAATATCTACATATTACAAGGGGTATAACATAAAAAAACATACATATCTCGTAGACTGTAATACATTTATAAAAGAGTATTACTCCAATACTCCATTCAAAATGTTTTCAATCAATCTTCTCTGTCAGACCAATCCTTGCACCAATAAAAACAATTCCTATACAAGTCCAGCAGGCATAACACTAGCATAAATATACATGTTAATGGATCAATACACCAATTTCCATATTTTGCTTTTATCACTACCCATAATTTAACTTGTATTTTAGCAAACACTTCTTGTATGTCACACAACCTATATTTTTAAAGATGATTTGTTTCTATGTTTTCAAATGTGCCATATAATGGTCACCTAAGCAGTTCTACACACAGATTTGGCAATCCTGAAAAACCAGTGACAAGTACTCTCATCATAGATATTTCACAACACACATAATTAATTCACGGGATTCCTAAATCATAGATGTTTTCTGACTTACCTTTCCAAATCCACTTATCTTCAATATTCTTATTTATTACAATGGATTATATTTGAAAAGACTAAATACACAGTATTATAATAACATACAAAAATAATTTTCATCTATTAACTAAATAAGTTAAATGACTTTGAGGATTGTAGAATAGTGTTGGGAAAATCGATGAGGAAACATTGGGGAGATAAACGAGAATGAGACAAGAGTCGGAACCACACAAGGGTATGACCCCACCTTCAATCCAAAACCTTAAGGCATTGGGTTTGTGGATCTTCTTTCTTATATGTTGTTCAACTTTCTCATTTTTACTCAATGTGAGACTTAGATTCACACTTGGATACCCAACAATCTTTCCCTCAAGTATCGAGTCACTTAAACAAGACATGCTTGCTTGAGTCGGTTATCATTACAAATCATTGACTATGATACCACTTACTAGAAAAATTGAAGGGGGAAACATCGGAGAGACAAACAAGAATGAGACAAAAGTTGGACCCATACAATGGAATGACACCAACTTCAACCCAAAACCTTAAGGCATTAGGTTTGTGGATCTTCTTTTTTATATATTGCTTAACTTTCTCATTTCTAGTTAATGTGAAACTTAGACTCACATTTAGATACCCAACAAATAAAAAAGAACATGCATCCTCTGTTGTCTCTTTAAAAGAAATGTTAACCACTGATCACATTCTCTCTCTTGATTAGCTAATATGGTATTATCCAATCATTGGTTCAGGTTTCGTAGCAACTTAGAGAATTGAAAAAAGAGTATAACTTTACTAATTATACCATCAATAAATATAACAATAATATAAATAATTTTTTTATCTATTTTATTTCCTGAAAATATTGAAAATTGTTAAAGTAATGACAAGACCACACTTGTGAGTACATATAATTTCAGCCCCATAGCTACTATTATGGCTGCAATAGAAGCTCTTGTATATATTTTCTGAATTACTTTTAGCTAAATTCCATGATTTTTTTTGCTTTAACTTCTAATTTGACACTTCCTCTTCACCCTCTTTAATGGACATTCCCCCTGGACAAAAATCCACAAAGAGTACTATGAGCATGAAAAAAAAATATAAAAGTTATATCAATTGTACTAAAAAGGAATTTGCATGTGAACTATTAGTTGTCAACTAAAAAGTTATAATAGAACAATTTAATTTGTATTAGCAAGGTTAATGCTAATAAAAACAAAATGTGAATTTCATGCTTTTAATATTTAAATTTTCTACCTCGAAATAAAGACTTAAAATGTCAGCTTCATCGACCCAACCAATGAACATAGAAAACCAAAAGCAAATGTTGAAAACTTCTGAACCACGAGATTCATTTTTTTTTATGTCACCTCATAGACAATGATAAACACTCATCGATTATTCTATTTTCACATTTTATGGCAAGAACTATATACACATTATTTTCCAACATTACGTACAACTAGTACTCACTTTAATACTTAAAGAAAGGTTTGAGTTTGAATAATGCAAAAACAAATGTAATTAAAACTTTGAAATTTCAATATAAGTGATAAAATATATTAGAAATTGTTTATCAACAAAATTCATAACAACGATTTTTAGTAGTCATATTATTGATGTAGAGCATCTATCAACATTATCCATGATTAACCTTCATTCTTAACGTAGTCATTTTTACACTTCGCTTGAAACAAGTTAGGAAAAAAATGAGAGAAATTGTATTTCTTCACAAAAGAAAAAAGAAATGTGCAGAAATAGAAATAGTTATCCATAATAAATAATATAATTGATTATGATAAATAGGTAATTGATTATATTATTAAAATGAGAGAGAAATAAATATTTTTATGAATATAATCGTATTTGAGTGCATTTATTTGTTTATTTTCCATTTTATTATAATAATAAAAAATGAGTTATAAAAAAAATATTAACATATACGTACCATTAAATTTAATTTTTTTTCTAAATCATATTTTTTCATCCACAAAATTTAACCTCTCGAGAACTGAAACTAATACTATTTGGAGAAATAACTTATTGATAAAGTGAATAATATTATATACATAATATAAAAAGTAACTAAATATATTCATTATTCTCAAACCTGTCTTCATGCCTTGCATAAAAGACTAGATTCTTCCATTAAATTATAGTATAATGAAAGGTTCATATCTTTCTCCTTAGTGGGTTGGAAAGTATACACATTAGGGCACGTGATTATTTTAACGAATAAATCTCAACTTTAAGATGCAAGTAGAATGAAAAGATAAAACTCCCTGTGTAATTAACTATATCCTACCATGATAATTTGTACATTAGCTAAAATTAGGTAGTAAATATTCATATAATAATATCGCAAGATAGCACGTATATTATCTTAAAACCGTCCCATTGCAGTAAATGATTTGCCAATCTAAGTAAGTAGGTTTGACAAAAGTAGTAAATATGTTAATGCAAATATGCAATCCAGTGGTAGGTTTATTAATATGAAGTGCTGATTCTTAAAACTGTGACAAATGGTGAAGCTCTTATATGCATGGATTCTATGATTTTATTTTATTTTATTGGCAAGAACAAATATATTAATAAAGACAGTTCAGTTGTTCAAACCCTTACCAAAATTATACAACTTTTACTTTTGCATTAGAACTATACTAAAATTTAGTGCTCAAAATGAGTGGTTACCAAAGACCAACGTGCATAAGGTTCGAGATGTGGACGATTATTCTTGATCACATTAGCATGATACATCATAAAATAGCCAATTTGTATTTAGATATTTAGTATTTATAACTAATGTATGAATAGGCATATAACCTAATGAAAAAAAGTTGTGGATAAAATGTAAAATGTATAATTAACCTAATGAGAAAGAAGTTGTAAGTGGTTTAACATTAATTAAGTGGTAAATATCTTTGAACAAGAACCCATGAGATTATTATAAAGTGAATATTAATGTGGGTGCGTTGCGAGTGATAAGTGAGACATGTGTACAAGCACTTAATTTTGTCTAATCAAAAAAGAAATTGTAAATAATTAGAAGAAAAGAAGGGAAGTGTTGAACATTGACACTTGTATTGCAATAGTTCATCTTCACCCTATCATCTGTTTCCAGTTTTCTGGATACAAATTTGGTGTTGCTATTTAGGTTAATTTCATGTCGTCTGGTTGATGACATTATCAGTTGGGTGGAAATCACGACAATCGATGTGATGTTTTCCATATTCAATGTTTTAGAAATGTTTTTGCCTCTCTATAGACTATTTCACAAAAAATTGAGCTACTTTCTTGATTAATTTTGTCATTTTTGTCTCAAGTTCTATCTGGTGCATGGTAGATATATATAAAATTATAATGATAAAATTATTAATACTAATTATTAGACCGTTTATACCTAATAAATAAACTCTATTTTTTAATTAATATTATTTGGTTGTTTGGCTAGGAATATCTTATATCACAATGCAATTATTGGTTATGAATGTTCGACTTATATAACTCACCAAAATTAGTAGGACACACTAAGTGACTCAATATGCTAACTTGATATAGATTATAATTTTTCTTGTTTAATCCACTAAACTTGATGGAATATTATTGGTTGATAGGTTCTTTTGAAAGCACAAAGTTGATGTTATTATTTTCTTAAAAATAATTATTACTTTTACGACTGAGGATTACGTATTGAAAAAGAAGGATGTTTAATGTTAGGAAAATTATTTAATCAAGATAATTAACAAAAACTTATTTATTTGAATTCAGTGTTTTTCAAAGTACATGTTTTTTAATTTATTTTATAAAGTCAATTTCTCTAATAAGAAAATTTATATTCAAAACTAAGCTAGGTTATTAATATTTTTTAGAGTCTTTAAATTAAATTGTAAACTTGAGTTAATATTGTAAATTATGAAGTTTGAACTATCTTTTTCTTAAATGGAGCAAACACTAACTCTCAACTCACTAAAAGTAAGTAAACAAATCTGATAGATAACTTTGTTTATAAATACTTTTAAATTGTTGCATGGTTTATGCTTCCAACATAGTAATGTTATAAGGTGGTATTGTTAACAACATCTTTATGTTTTCACTTTAAATATCAATTGATAAACTTATAAACACTTTTAGAAAAAAAAAAAATGAACTCAGTTTTTCTATAAACTGAAATCAACCTATTTATAAGCTAATTTATATAGTTTATATAAGTTTCTCTAAAATAAAATTTTCGACTCATGCCACAACTAATTTAACTTTATAAAAGTTAATTTCATTTTTGTTCTAATTTGTGTGGTTTTAAAATGCTTATCAAGAAATTTTCTAGAAAAAGACCCAACCTAGTGTTTGGTTGGTAGTGAAAATTCTGCTATCATAATATTCCCCAAAAGAAAACCTAGGTGATGCACTTTGGTTGTTTGATCAAGTGCAGTGCTGTCCATTCCAAACAAAACTTGTTTGTTCATCATATGTGTAAGAGACTTACTAAAAAGAGGTTACGCATGGTATGAAAAAAGGGAGACAATTATGTTTGACACAAAAGAAGAGTGAGCAATTAGAAGCTCATTATTACTTCCCATGAATGCCTAATATAAGTCGGTGTTGCCATTTCTATGTGTTGGCCATTAGTGGAAACAATATTGTTTTTTTTTTAATTAGAAAAAAATATAAAAAATAGAGTAATAGATGTATTCCAATCCTTTTACAAAAATATGAGTTGAATACTCTGTTAATCACATAAATCCTAAACATCTTAATTCATCTTTTGAATAAATTTATATAACCTGTAGAAAATCAGCTCATATTTCCTTGTTCAATAAACGGCATCAAGATATTTAGTAACCATCAATTTAATCATCTATTATATTTTGACTATTTTAGATCATTTATACTTAACTAAATTTCCAGCTGAAACTACTTTTTTTTTCTTGGGTTTTCTTCTTTTTTGTTTTGCTTTGCTTTTTCAAGTTGTTTTTCCTTAACTTCTGAGCACCCTTGTTGCACATGTTCCTTGTTTTTCTTGATCTTATTGTGTATGCATATTTCTTCCCTGAAAATCTGTCTTTATATTTCTCTTTAATTAATTATGTTTCAGTTCAGTGCCTAGATGAAATAAATCATTCGTTCTTATCATGATAATGTTCTCTTTCATTGAAATGTCTGAAGTGGATAACTGAGTCTACACTAAGTTGCAACAGGCAAATGCTTGCAAAACATCATCTAGTTTTCAGTAGTCAAAATATTGTTTTCAAATTTCTTTATGGCTACATGCATTGTTAGAACCTTGTAATCAACCCTTTGTACGTAGTTTTAATATGACTGTTTCGAAATCATGTTATTCAATGTTTGATACTATTTTGTATAATAAGTTTATGGTTAGACTGGAAAATTTTGTATTCATTGAATACTTTTCATTTCAATTTCACACGTTAATCTTTTTGCTTTTACATTTACTTTTCCTTTGGTGTCCTTATGTTCATGGTTAAATCAAGATCTCACAAGTATATATGATATATAATTGTCCATTTTAATAAAATTTAAATATTAGTTTTAATACTTATCCAATCGATAAAATGATTAAATATCTCTTAAAAAATATAAATATAAATGTTTATGTTATGTTCTTAAAGTCTTTGAGATTAATAAGAAACAAACGAAGAAAATAGAAAAAGTGAAAAAAATTAGAAGGTCAAAATAATGTTCATGTGAGGAGAAACCCATTATCTATACAAGCAACTCGTTCAAATGGTAATCAAACACTTCAACAGTACGATATTTGAACTATGATTAATTACCGTACTAAAGTACATTTTGGATACAAATTGTACTTCGTTTGAATTATTACCTAGTACTTAAACAAAATTCTTGAAATCAAGTTCACCTGTAATCTCAATTATTATTTTTTATTTTGTATACAGGTTAGAATACTCCTTCGTATTTCTAATTTATTTTATTTTTTTAAAGAAAAATACTTTCATGTCAAATATAAAAGAGCGTCCAACCACTATTCAAATATTGTCATCAGTTTTTATTGGAAAGCAAGGAATTACTGTTAGAACTTAGTCTTATTTTGTGAAAAACAAACCATCTAAATCAGAATCAATGTATTAAGTTTAAGTTTGGTAATATACTCACAATAATTTAAACTTTTCTAAAGTTTTTAAATTGATTATTATTTATAAAATTACAGAAAAAAAAAAAAAAAAAGAAAAAACTGCAAAACTGTGTGAAAGAACATAAAGGGGTAAGAGTGGGGGGCAGACATAAATGTAGTCAAAACAAAAATGTTATTGGATTTGACAAGAAAAAGAAAGTTTGATGGAATAAACACAATATCCTTTATCTCTTGTGGTGCACACTAGAGTCTACAGTCTAGATGGCTAGTAATCTATTACATTATAGTAATTTTGGATCACATATATCTTGAAATTTGACTACTTTGATGGAATATTTAGGGCACATGCACCTTTTTCTCAGGTGTTCACACTGGACTCTAGTTGGATAATGCTCTATGGGAATGAATCATAATTTATCTTGAATTTAACGTGACAAGCTAGCTAGGTACTACTTTTTAAAATTAATATGTGATTAAGTTTTCAATAAATGAGCTTGGCTTTTAGCGATCAATTTATTTCAATATATATTTCTCTTACATTAAATTTAATCTTCTACCAGTAAGAGATTATAGTTTTCCTTATTCATTCAATAACAGCAATACTTGTAAATACGTTTTAATTTCATCATATTATTAAAGTTTTGAGTTAACAAAAGACCTATTCCAAGAGCATGAAACATTAGATGCAGTATATGAAAAAAAAAGAAGTTTAAGAACTAAATAAATAGCAAAATTAAATTTATTCTATTTTAATTTCTGATAGGACAATTTTATTATAGTCATTCAGACATGAGTCTAAATATAATCTTTAATTTTTAATTTAATGTAGAGTAGGATCACGAAAACAGAGAAAAATTTTCGAAAAAAAAAGTATTTTCCAAAAAAAGAGATTAACTTAAAATAATATGAATTAAGTAATTATTTATTGTATTGTGTGTAGGATTTGGATTTAAAATAGAGATATTACTTTTGTATTGTGTTTTTTATTAGTGTTGGAACACTCTTCAGATGTTTTTATTAATTTTATTTTTTGTTGTTAAAAAAAAAAGTAATTATTTCTTATTTATATATATATATATATATATATATATTACTTTTATCATTAAAATATTTATGTATATTTTTTAATTAAATTATTTCTGCTCCTAAACAAATTTGATATTCTTACATATAGTACCTATCCAAGTTTACGAAAATTAACATGTTTGAGTACGTCATAAAATTTCTAAAACTTAGATACAAAATATAATATAAAATTATACTATAATATAACAATAAATTGATAAAAGAGTTTCTTTTTAATCAATCATTTGCATATTTAAAGATTAATCTCGAGAATGTGGGATGAAGTAAATTTAATAAAAAATAATAATAACAACTACTCTACTCTATGTATATTACATGTACTAATTTATATTTGAGTCATAAGTTAACATTTGATATACGTAGGTAATTATGCTCATCTAGCTAGTTAATTAAACTTGTTCATTTTATTTATTCCTAATTATATTTTTTTTTCACATTACATTTTATGTGAAATAGACACATTATCTTCAGCTTCATCTGCAAATTTTGGGTTTCTTAGTACGTAAAAAAGAATAAAATTCCTAAATAATTTAATTATTATTAATATTAATATTATTTAAATAAATAAATGAATAAATTTTAGTTAAACATTCAAAGTGAAAATATACAAAGAGATTTGAATATTTTGCTTCAGATTTTAATTCAAATCTTGTTACTATTTAGGATATATGGCTAGGGTTGAACATATTTAGGCTTTGTTTGGTTAGGATAGTGGATTTGAGAGAATTGATTTGAAAGAATTTGAGTGGATTGTGTGTGGATGATAAAGTTGTTTGGATTAATGAATATATGGTAAGATTTGAAGGGAATGTTTGTGAAAATTTGAGAATGATTTGATAGATGTTATAGATTTTTTTATTTTTTTTAATTGATATATTGTGAAATTACTAATTGACCATTGTGGAAAAAGGTGTTTCATAATTTCCAATTTCCAATTACATTATTTCAAATCTCTTCACATGATCGAGGATCCCATCCTACAAATCTTCTCCAATCCATCTTCTCAAATTAATGCAACCAAACATATTGTTAATGTTCAGTTTGTGAAATCTACATGTTATATGTCTCGGATAAATTTGATTCGCTAAATAAATTGTTTTTTTTATGTTCGTATCTAGTTTGTAAAGTGTTCAAGTGTGTGGATAAATGGACCGGTTTATGGGTTTGCTAAGCTTTATTTTGAAAAAAATAAATAAAATTACATGCTTTTCTTCTTTCATTTTATTAAATTAAATTTTTTTAATATTAGATTTTATTTTCTTGAGATTTGTGTTTGTAATGTCCAAATAGGTATACTAAAAAAAAGATATAAACCTATACCACTATTATAAGCTTCACATAAAGTTCAAGATAATACTATGAATATAATCTATTGAACTCATATATATTTTGGTGATGTTTATATATAATATTTAATTTCTACTTGATCTTGGTATTTTCATCTTTTGCTTATTGTTGGATTCTATCTGATCAGTAGACTCTTGATTTTGATCCTTAGATTTAATTGAGACGTACTTCTAAGAATCTGATCTAGATGAAAATACTCAACCTATTGGATTTCAATGTATTGATTGCTTTATAACATCTGCTCTTAATGTCCTTATGAATTTCATGCTTGAGGAATCAATATGAATGATTTTTATACTTGTGTCAATATTGAGTAGTTTTGAGTATTATATGTTCTTATCATGACCAAAATATAAATGAGTGAGATAGATGAAGTCCCATATTTTAACTAAATCTTTCAAAAACACTTTTTTCTACCTATTAACTTAATATGCAATCTCTCTTTTATATTTTTCTACTCTTTAAACTAAATCATTATCCATGTTTATATATTTAGTGAGTATTGAAATCTAAAATTTTGATTGAAACTGTTTTATGTGGGTTCAACACTCGTATTTTAAATTCTATACTACTTTTGACGCGATGCACTTGCCGAAATAGTCAACAATAACGTAATTTAAAAGTCAATTCAACTTGAAATATAGTCCATAATCCAAACGAACTTGAAACATAATCCAAGATTCAAATCTTAAAGCTCCTAATAGTCTCCATAATCAATATCTTGATAGGCAAATTGGCCATGCTCATCTTGTTGTTGGTTAGGTAGTTGTTGATGCCTTTGTCTTTATTTAGAGACTTGAAGCAATAGATTTGGAAAATCAAAGTTTGTGTTCATTTTTGCTCCTTTTGAGTGCATCAATATTAAGTAAAAATAATATCAAATTAAAGACTTGTCAAATAACAATATCGAAAGATAGTAAGAGACTTGAGACTTCAAGACAAAATATTGCGATCAAATTCATTGTTTTGAGAATCAGGTTTTATCTTTTTAACTTAGTCCTCATTTTATATACTTATAAATTATATTCAGTATTTTATATATATATATATATATATATATATATATTAATTTTTAATTTTGTATAAAAATATATAAATATGTTAACTAGATGACATAAATCAAATTATTCAAAATTTAAAAAAAAAAAGCTAAACTTAAATAAATTTTAGATAAAAATGTCATAATTTTAATTATTTTATTAATTTAAAAAAAGCTTATTTTTTTAATTTGCTTTAGACATTCTAAAGTGTTCAGCCATTATTATAGTTAATGTAAAATATTTCAATTGGTAGACACGAACCATGTTCTTGGAAGATAATTTTGTTAATGACAAATGTACAATCTAACAGTAAATGAAATTAATTTTTGGGAAATCAAACTTTGATTTGTCACGTAGGAAAATTCATATTTTTAGTTAGGATCAGGTAATAGTTTTGATTAAAATAACTAAGTTTTATTATTATGAATTTTACAGTAGACAAATATGATATATTTTTTCTCCAAAATCTTTCACGATCATTTTATTAAAACATTTAAATATATGTAATTTCGTGCAATAAAATAGCGAATCTCGTTTAAGTTTTTATATTTTAATGCGTTGATTAATTGTTTAATTTGTTTGAATTCATATTTAGGTGAACTTTACAAATCATAAATTTATAAATTATAGTTAGACAAAAGTAGGGTGTTATTCTGACTATAAAACTAGCCAAACCATATTTAATATAGAATTCTATCTATATTGACTGAGGTCAAAGATAGCCACATTAATATATTAAGGAGTGTGTAATTTATATTACACAAAAATTGTGACATTAATATTAAAGAATGTGTACTTTATATTAGGAAACGTCCCTATATGCAAAAAAGAAATGTGTACTTTATATTACACAAATTTAATAAAAAAGTTAATTAAGTAGAATAATTAAAGATATTTTCTATTAACAATAAAAAATAAAATTAATGAAAATATTTAGATATTCTAACCCTTTGTACACAAAAGAGTATATACAAGCCACAAAACTTGTTTAAGTTATGCAGGCTAAAAAAAAAAAGAAAAAACAACCAATAGAACATGTTGCCTTTCACCAAACTGTCCCACGTAAATCATGAAATAAAACATCCCAAAATTTCACTTACAAAATTATTAGGATGATAAACATATAGAGTTATCAACACCTCACCTTTATACTAACATACTACAAAAAAAAGAATTAAAATTAAATAATGATAAATTTTGTATTAAAATTACATAATGACAAAATTTGTACGTAATATATTTATAGATAATTTACATAGGAATTTATTCGGTATGTAATTTACCGACAAAATTTTACATACAGATTTATTTCATATATAATTTATATACGGATTTATTTCGTATGTAACGAATATTGTTTATAAAAATTTATTTGTGCTTTTTTTTTTCTTTTCAATTTTATTACTATCTTTATATTTTATTATTTAGCATAGCTATTTTTTAAGATTATTTTTACTATTGTTTTAGTTAGTTTTATTAACATTATCAATATTATTGACAATGTGCACCAGATGATATTCGAACTTAAGTCTCACATGCATCAACAGAACTGAACTTACCACTAAACGAGAGCAACATTATTGTTATAATATGATTATTAGCATTCTTATTATAATTATTGTTATTCTTATTATTATTGTAATTATAATTTCTATAATTAATAATAATACTAATATTAATATTATTAATAATATTTATAATAATAATATTGATAATGATAATATTATTAATAATAACATTAATAATAACAACAATAATATTTTGTTAATAACATTATCAATAATAACAATATTTTTATTTAAATATAAATAATATTAAAAATATCTAGTAATAATGTTATTGATAATATTTATAATAATAATA
>Ga0099825_1007275_pt1 | contig 13531 bp, 8 predicted proteins | sample SiratroredBW_FD_76838 | JGI IMG/M metagenome (GOLD analysis project Ga0099825, IMG submission 76838) | Root nodule microbial communities of legume samples collected from California, USA - Siratro red BW | ecosystem: Host-associated > Plants > Roots > Nodule | place: USA: California | collected... | reverse complement strand
TTTTTTTTTTTTTTTTTTTTTTTTTTTTTTTTTTTTTTTTTTTTTTTTTTTTTTTTTTTTTTTTTTTTTTTTTTTTATTTTTTTTTTTTTTTTTTTTTTTTTTGTTCTGTCATGCTTAAGATTCTCCATGTGGGTTTACATCTCTCTCTCCCTCTGTTTTAGGTGGTGAATGTAAAACCTTCTTGAGAAATATTAGCAACTCGTTGTGTAACATAACCCATTATGAACACTCTTAATTGTGAAATTCAAATGAGTCACATTGAATGAGTGGGTCCCATTTTACTTTTGATGGGTATAATTTACAGGTTAGTGAAATCACATAGATTTCAATGTATAGAAGAACCAATAGGAAGGAAGAAAGAGTGTATCTTAAAAAAGGGTGTTCTTTTTTCAACAGTTTTGCTTCTCTTGTGGTTATTCTAATCATCATTTTTAGCTTAACTGTTTACTAAGGCTTAGCCTTGTTACATGTAACATGAAAATGACAATGCTGAAATGAAAATTTTGGGAAATATATTTTTTCTTTGTGCAGAATCTACGCTCTGTCCTTCCTGTCTTTTAGTGGGATTTTGGGAATAATGTCGTTGCGTCCCAACTCATCACACAGTTCTTTTGTAGATGCACTTGATCACATTTTGGTGAAAAAAATAATGTGATGGACTTATATACCCTTGGTGAGGAATGGTAGTGGTATTATATGCATAGAACTCAATATTTGTTTCAACTTATTTGAAAAAGTAACTATTTTGAGCATGTTTGATCCACTTTCCAGGCCCCTGTCAGTTTCTTTTTATTTTTAGAGAAAAAAAAAGGTTATTCAAACAGACCCTCTTATTTGCTTTAATTTTTTAAGAAAACTTTTGAAAAATAAGTGATCATTTCTCTACAATTAAGCTAACCTCTGCATTTAATCTGGAAAATGTAAATTAACATTCATTTTGTAGTTTTTAAATTTGGTAATGGGTTTGATTTCTTTTGTGCATTAGCAAGATGAACAATTAGACAATCTATCCCTACATTATTCTTTTGTTCTTAAAATTTCTGCCTTACGTTCTTGTAGTATTTTGGCTGTAAGATAAACTGTGGAAGGATTTAATTCTTCACTGTTCTTTTCTAGCTGTCTCACTTGTGGAGCTGAAAATTATAGCTAAATGTAATAGCTGGCTGTCTTCACAAGTAGACAGGTAAATTGACCTGGATTCTAAAACAATTGAATAATTCCCTTTTTCATGAATCATAATATTGTTAAAAAATGTCCACTTTCATGGTTTGTAATATTTTTATATTTGTGGCTCACATTATCCCTCTGGTCAGCTGATTGTGTCACTGATTACCAGCAAAAGAACTAGCCTGAAAATGGTTCTATGAGATTTCCTTTGTATTACTTTTTGGTGTAAAGCTATTCTACAAAAGGGTTATGCTCTGTGGCTGGAATATTCTTGTTGCACCAAACAACAAATTAAATACTGCCAATGCACATTGAAAACCTAGAGTTATATGGATCAGTTGCCTAATTTACTTGCAGTGTTTGAAACCCACTGAAAGCAACTTTTCTTGTTGCACCAAAAAGGTTCAAGCCAATTAGGGGGGACCAAACAAAAAGATTAAACCATCAATTTGGACCTGATGTATCGCCTAAAGAGTCCATGAAATGAAATTATAGAGTAGTCTCTAAAGTATCATGCTACATAGTCCTTTATGTATTGAAAAATCCTTCAAATTAGTCCTTCAATGATTGTAAAATATATCAGAGAGATAGTGATACTCTGGGGACCACATGGTTTACTCAAACCAAAAAAATGCTGCCAATATGAGCATAGTTTTTTATACGTTGGCAATCCATGGGGATAGAATTAGGGACTAATAGTATAGTAGTAATACTAAAGTGGTATAGTAGTACTATTAATTACCAAATCTGTTATGTTTTTGACATTTATATGAATTTGATTCAATGTGAATGTGTTCTTAAAAGTGAATTTCTTTCATTGTTAGTCTTTGCTAACAGGGCTATTAATTGAATTTTTCATTTTTAATTAAATAGTTTTCTCTTTCTACAGTAAAGGTGATGATGAGCAATTTGTGTATGCTTTTTAATATGCAAATCTAACTGCATTTCTTGATTTGCTGTAAGTTGAAATTAAGGATTTGAAATCATGGAAGACCAGAAAAGAAATCCTTTTACATATTTAGATTTGCTGTAACATGGACAAGTGCATTTTTTTCTTCTGTTTCTTTTGGGTTGTATTACTTGTTACGAATCCAATTCATTGTTTTATTTCATCTTTATCATGTGGTAACTTTGACTTACTGTTCTGAAAATGAAAGGGCTTCATTGTTGTTGTTCTCTGCAGATGCTTTTATTGGTGTCAACATTGGTACAGATGTGACTAACATGCCAAGTCCAACAGAGGTTGTGACCCTTCTTAAGGCTCAAGGTATCCAACATGTTAGATTATATGATGCTGACAGAGCCATGCTTCGTGCACTTGCCAACACAGGAATCCGTGTAATTGTTTCTGTTCCCAATGACCAGCTTCTCGGCATTGGTCAGTCCAATGCCACCGCTGCCAAGTGGGTTGCACGCAATGTCATTGCTCATGTCCCTGCTACCAACATTACTGCCATAGCAGTTGGTTCTGAAGTCCTAACATTCCTCACAAATGCAGCTCCTGTCCTAGTCTCAGCATTAAAATTCCTTCAAGCTGCTCTAGTTGCAGCCAATCTTGATCAGCAAATCAAAGTCTCTACTCCACACTCTTCTTCTGTCATCATTAACTCTTTCCCACCTTCTCAGGCATTTTTTAATAAAACTTGGGATCCTGTCATGGTTCCCTTGCTCAAATTTTTGCAATCAACAGGTTCATATCTTATGCTCAATGTGTACCCTTATTATGATTACAAGCGACCCAATGCTACAATCCCTCTAGACTATGCTTTGTTCCGGCCCTTGCCTCCGAATAAAGAAGCTATTGATTCCAACACCCTTCTGCATTATACTAATGTCTTTGATGCAGTTGTTGATGCTGCTTATTTTGCAATGTCATATTTGAACTTTACCAACATCCCTATTTTAGTCACCGAGTCAGGATGGCCCTCCAAAGGAGATTCGTCCGAGCCAGATGCAACTATTGATAATGCTAACACTTACAATAGTAACTTGATCAGGCACGTCCTTAACAATAGTGGAACTCCAAAGCAACCTGGAATTGCAATTAGCACTTATATTTATGAGCTTTATAATGAAGACTTGAGAACAAGTCCAGTGTCTGAGAGTAACTGGGGGCTGTTTTATGCTAATGGAGCTCCTGTGTATACCTTGCACTTGACTAATGCTGGTACTGTATTTGCAAATGACACAACAAACCAAACCTTTTGTGTTGCCAAGAGCAATGCAGATACCAAGATGCTTCAGGCTGCACTTGATTGGGCTTGTGGACCGGGGAAGGTGGATTGTTCGCCATTGCTGCATGGTCAACCGTGTTATGATCCAAATAGTGTATCTGCACATGCTACATATGCTTTCAATGCTTATTATCAGCAGATGGGTAAATCTGCTGGGACCTGTGATTTCAAAGGAGTTGCCTCTGTCACCATTACAAATCCAAGTAAGGAGTCTTTACATATATAACTTACAACTCATATCTACATTGTGGGATAGAAAAGTGTCAATACATTTATTGAAAGCATATGTAGTGTAGACATAGAGCCTGTTTGAATACAAGTTAGAAGTACTTATTCTGGCTTCTCTGCTGGAAAAAGCTCTATGTTTCCAGTATAGAAACTCTCAAAAGCACTTATAGCTTATATCCAAACAGGCTTGTAATGAAAATACATGTTTATACTTGGTACCCTTGCACATGTAACACAACATAACTAGATTTAATGAATGATGGATGTACAAGCAGTTATATAGATTTTGATAAAACTTCTGTTATGATTAGTACCAAAGTATTTGGGAAACCCACCCTCAAAATCTAACTATTAAGAGAGGAGAATCAAGCACTTATATACTCTAGCAAAGATCTCATACTACTTGATTTGAGACCTACACACCACGTAATATCCAAGTTCCTATAGTGCTATTTGGGGGAAAGTATTTTATGCAAGATGTGTAAGATTCTGAACTTCAAATATCATGAGATTGTCACAACCCCATTTTTGAAATTATAGATGCCATGATATGGCCATTTTCTCTGCCTTTTTTCTTGAAAAGATATTAGGTGTGTTTGGCTCCCAATAGTCATTAGCATTAAGAAACTCTTATAGTGGTTGCTTTAATTCTAGTTGCTTAAACGTACGTGATTGCATTCTTTTACCTCATTTAGTTCAAGATTAAGCCTCTTAAAATTGTCAATTACTTTTTTACCATTTTACATATTGTTGCTATTTTTGCAGCTTTTCCCTTTGTTGACCATTTCCATTTGACTCATCTGTTCTGTTAAACACAAGAAAAAACCTTGCATGCACAAATCTCACTTTCAAGTCGTTCAACATTTTAACATAACTGATTTATTTTATTTTCATTGTCACAGGTCACGGTTCCTGTATATTTCCTGGAAGGTATAATTTCAAACTTATGTAGATATCTATATACTTGTATAATTTTATTTGTTGATTATACGTACTAGTTGCCTTCTCTTTTCCCTAACATATTAGTAGTCCTAATTTTTCAATTTCTATTCTCATTTCTTCACAAAAAGCTGAAAATTTAATGTTGAATATTCTTATCACTTTCTTCTGTCTATATTTGTTGATAGTGGTGGAAAAAATGGTAGCAGCATAAATGGCACAGATCTGGCTCCATCTACCAATTCCACAAATTCAGGGTGCTTGTCACAGTATTACAATGGTGGATCTTTAACAAGCTCTCTGATTCTTACTTTAATTTTGAGTGTAGCTGTCTTGTAAAACTAGGCACATTACCTGTTCAGCATTTGAGTCTTCTTAATGGTGACACTCTTCAACTACCATCTATAAGATTGCCGCATACCCAATTTTGTGTTCCTCATGTTGGAATTTAAAGGGTGGCGAGGTTGGTCAAAATGTATATTGGCAATTGTAACGTGAGTTTTTTTATTCATTTTTTGTACAAACGAACCACAAGAATTTATTTTAACTGTTGATGTAATTACCTGGTTAGGACTAATCTTTTTTATAATGAATATTTTAAAACTTGGATCGATTAGTAACTCGGTAAAGACACTGGATCAACAAGTTTATAATTCAAGTGTAAGAAAAATTGGTATAACAGTAAATGGTTGGGCATAAGCATATAATGCTTCAAACTGGGTCATTTCAGTTGTTGCATTGGACCTTGGTGTTGTACCAATATTCTGCATAACTCAAATAATTCATCCACTTTATAGGCATATCGCTAATACTGCATCTTAGCTAACCCCTCCACGGTTTTATTTAAGGCTTTCAATTGTCTATCTGTTTGAGGGTAAAAAGCAGTGGATTTAAACAACTTACGCCATGGAGCTTAAACAAGTCATTCCAAAAACCATTTATGAATATGGGATCTCTCTATTAGTGACATCACAACTGCACAACGTTATCCATGAAGGAATTAGCCACATTGGTTGCTCTAATAGGATAACTTAAGGCTAAGAAATTATCAATTTGCTAATGACCACCACGATAATTGCTTTCCCACTTGTAATGGATCCCCAAGTTTGTTTTGGAATTGGTAATGGTTGTAATAACCCTGCTCGGGGCTTATTTCTCTTAGAGACATCATAACATGCCACTCAATTCCTAACTGCCTTTTGCATCCCTTTCAAAAAAAAAAAAAAAAAAAAAAAAACTTAGTAATCCTATTGTACATCTTGAGAGCTCTAGAATGACCCTAACAATAATTTCTCTTTAACTTCAATATTATTTCCAACAACCACCTTGGCTTTTTGAAAAATAGGTCAAAATACAAAATGAAAAGATTGAATTGTGTTTTAAGATATTTAAAAAAAAAAAACTCACAAAGCTTGATAGACATTAATAGACAAAATTTATACGTGATACATGATCTACCAAGAAGTTTTCTTAAGAGAAGCATTTGATGAAGAACTTTAGATGCAACTTTAAGTTTGATAGATGCATTGTCAAAAATACTCTGTCAAATCTTGTTTTCGCAAACCCTTCTTCTTAGATTAGTTACAGTTAAATAACATGCAATATAAACGATGAAGAAAAAAGATTTACTTTGAAACTTTTTATACGAGTTTGTTTATAAATACTAGATTACAAAGATTGATTGAGTTCTACCAAACAGAATAACACTACAAAGATACAACAAAGTATTGTTTGTAATACTGTCACTATTGACTAAACAACTCAAGTATTATACATGTAGTCATTTCTAATTAAAACCCTCAGTGTTATTTGAAATGCAGTCACTCCAGGCTAAAACAACCTGAGTATTATTTGAAACACAACCACTCATTGCTAAGATCGAGTATTGTCTGGAACAAAACCACTCATGACTAGACCACTGAATATTATTTAGAACACAACTACTCTTGATTAAGACCGAGTATTGTTTGAAATGCAACCACTCATGACTAGACAACTGAATATTATTTAGAATACAACCACTCCTAGCTAAGATTAAGTATTGTTTGGAACACAACCACTCCACGCCAAGACCAAGTATTGTTTGTAACCAACCACTCTTGGCTAAGACCAAATGGTTTACAAAGAAAGTGATATATAAAAAAAATCACATGATTTCTCACTATAAAGAGGGTAACATCTCTTTAAGATAACTATAAACATGAACAATGTTCTTTCTCTCAACTACAGGGTTAAGGATTGCTTAAAACAACAAGAGCTTGTGCATGTTCTTGTTGCAAGAGTTTTGTCAACCTTCCTTTTTCACATGATATTTTTTATATTGAGCTTGAGAAGAAAAGAGTTGTTACAAAACCTTTGGGGTCGTTGTGAGGGTCTTCTTCTACTTCTTCTTGCGTTTGATTATGCTTGTAGCTCAAATGCATTATATGCTCTTGACATAACATTAAAAGCATGTGAAATCGACAGAATCACAAGCCTAAGAGGTAGCTCCCTTCCACCTTTCGAGCAGATAGATAGTTTGATGCCCACTACTCGAAAAAACTATTTAGACACCAATTTTAGATACCAAATAAAATGATTGCTAATTACGACCAAAATAACCACCAAACTAGATTTTGGTTGCTAAATAACTACAAAATAAAAGTAATGATTGAATTTAGTGACTAATTAAGTCAAGATAATTGTATTTAACATTAGCTACTAATGTTTTAGTCACTTATACCATTAGATTCTAAATTAATTAGATACCAATTTAGAATCTAATGGTATAAGTGACTAAAACATTAGTTGCTAATGTTAGATACAATTATCTTGACTTAATTAGTCACTAAATTCAATCATTACTTTTATTTTGTAGTTATTTAGCAACCAAAACCTAATTTGGTGATTATTTTGGTCACAATTAGCAATCATTTTATTTGGTAGATAAAAATTGTTGTCTAAATAGCTTTTTTATTATAGTGACTGTTGGCTGACTCCGTAGAACTGACATCCCACCTTTTCTAGACGCATTTTTTGTGTGGAACAACTCTCAACATGTTCTTAAAGAGATATTGATGTTGACAAAACTATAACAAAATAAGTTTTTTGGTGTTTATGAGGAAATTATCATAGAGAAAATATTACAAATAACTTTCCTTGCTTCTGAGACTTAAATTCACTTAGTGAAAGATTTATAAAGATAAAATCTCTTTAATTAGTCTTTTAGATACACTATAGCTACTTTGCACTTGGAAACTTTAAGGCTTTTATTTACATGAAAATTCACGTAGAAGGGTCCTTTGTTATGATGCTAGACAATCCAAAACCATTTAGATGATCTAATACTCATTAGACAGTCTCATGATATGAGAGTTTATAAGGTTTAATGATAACAAATACTATAATGTGCATTAAGATTTATAATAAAGTTACTAAGTGTGCATATTTAGATAAAGATTCACTAGAAGTCCTAGATTTATTTAACCCTATTGGACGATTGATATGTACTTGTTTTAACCACTTTCCTAATGCATAATGACAAGTTTTGGACCATTTTACTCTAATTGGGCTTATTGATCTTTAATTGAAAGTTTGACTCAATTTGATGAAATTTTTGGAAATTTTCCTAACATGAGCATATTTCGTATTTTGTCCATAACTTTTGCTACAAACCTCGGATTAACTTGATCTTTATGTTGTTTTGTAGATAAGTCAACGATCTACAAACATTGTGAGAGGCTCCAAGACCAAATTCGGACTTTAAAGTGGACAAAATCAGCCTCGAAGTTGACATACAGAATCTAGACAACACTTTGAGCGGAAATATTCAATTGAGGATAACTTAGTCATTTTACCCCCAAATTAGTTGGGATCAAAATTGTGTGTTTTTGGTGTTTTAGGACAACTTACAGGTAGCCTGGGCCACCTTAGGTTAGGTTAAAACTCTAAATATTATGGTGAGCATAGGGGCCAGCCGCCAACTAGGTTTTTTGAGAGATTTTGAAATACAATTTCACGACTTGCTTGTTTCCTTCTTCTTAGATCGTTGCTAGATTTTTGAAGTTTTATTTATGTCTTCATTCGCTTCTGCATTTCTATCTTGGGTATTGTTTGTGTTCATTCCACCACGAGTGGCTAAGGTTTTACTCAATCTGGTCCCTAGAGGTTCTCCCGCTTTCGTTTATCCCTAGGTTTGTGTTTTGTGTTGTTTTTTCCGCAATTACGTATTCATTTTCTATTTTAATTTGATTGCTAAATTTAATGATTGGATTGAATCTGTAAATGACTGAATATAGTCCGATTGGAATGTATTGTGGAGTTCTCGAATCAGAATCAAGTCGAACCGATGATGTTGCTCACCATTGCATTGGTTTGGCACACTAGGTGTTCGATAAAATGCTCTGCGATTGTGGAGTGTTCGAGACGTTAAATAGATGCAGGGATGCCGATCTGTTTAACCCACGTATGTAATTGGGATAATATTGACGTTAAATAGATGCAGGGATGCCGATCTGTTTAACCCACGTATGTAATTGGGATAATATTTAGGAACCAGTGAGGGATTAGCGAGAACCGAAGGGAGACCAGATTGATTTTCATTACGTGAACTTCTCCATTTTGCTTGAATCTTTTTTTTTAGTTTATTTTGTTTAAGTGTCGTGCTTGCCAACCACCCCCCACTATGCTACTATTTTATATTTTTAGTAATTGAGAACGTGCGAGTGGTCCTTGAAAGAATGACCTAGGTCGCTATGTTGCAAAATCTAGCCTCCTAGTTAATTTGGAACGCGTTCGACAGCGCGAATCAACGATCATGTAGTATTAAAGTAATAGACGGTCTTACAATGTAAGAACATGCTAGACGTTCTCAACATTCACCTTGACAGTCGATCTTAACAGACGATCTTATCAAGCAAAAGACACTAGACAATCTCTTAGTGATATATATACTGAACTTTTACAAAGAATAAAGTGGACTGGAAGATATTATCAGGATATACATATCAAACGATTTTGTCATAGGATCTCATTTGGTTAAATAGTAAAAGGTCACTCTAAAAGGTCTCAACAGACAATCTCTGGAGACTCAACATGCTAGATGATCTTAAAGGATACGACGAGTTAGAAGGAATTGTTATTATAAAAGCATCAGATGATCTGATAATCACCTTCATGATAGACCATGAAGTCTTCATTCTCATGATAGATGATCTATCGCGTCAGGGAGTTTTTTAAACTTAACATTTTTGATTTAGAAAGGATTTAGAAGTGGTCATTGATCAATTATGAAACCTAGAATGATTTTAATTAATTGTTTTGATCATGGAATTTCTTCAACATCTTCAAAGTTTCAATAAAAAACATTTTGATTAAACTATTCAGGAAAGTTTTCAAAATATGAATGTAAAACGGAGTGTATCTTGATTCTAATAAGAAATATATTTCGAAAATGCAATTTGATGTCTTGGATTTTATTTAAATCCAATTTACTTCAAATGAGATAAATCTTGATCAAAGTTTGATTTTTTTTTTTCAACGTTTAAAAATTATACAGACTTAGAGAAAGTTTTTTGAAAAATATATTAATAATGGAATTTCTGAAATATAAAGGTTTTATAATTATGAATTTTAGAAGATAATGTTGAAAAATAAGTTTAGGCCGAGTTCAAGAGGCGAGTGAATTGAACTTTCAAAAATTTTCGCAAAAATGAAAAGTATTTAAAATATAGAATGAAAGTTCTCAATTGAAACAATTAAAAGGGTTATTCTGAATTACACAGCAAAAGTTAATGTATTCCAGATCACAAACAATCAACTGAATACACACACAGAATAATATTCAATAACACAATTAAATCATATACGGAAGCAATAAACTAGAATCAGAAAGCAGTTCAGATTATCCAGAAAAAAATTAAGTAAAATTGGAAATAATATACTGAAATCATAGTGAAACAAAGATCATAAAAGAACTAGTCAATTGGTAAACACAATCAGAATTGACAAGAACACTCAGATCAACAAAAAGCTAAATAAAGAACGCAATTTAGAACAGTCTAGCGACGATCAGATAAACAGTAAAAGTAGTTTATTGGAAATCACTCACACAACAATACAATCTAGAATTAATAGACGAAACCAAAAGTACCAAAAGCTTCAAGAAAATAGGTTTTCAGAAATAGAAACAAATATAGTAATCACATTTAACTAAAAACACTCAACCAGAATCAAGAACAGATACAGTCAATTGAACAGATGTGAAAATAGTTTCATAGAACACAATAACACTAGTAGAAAGAACAATCAACAGAGTGTAATGAACAATTAAATGAGCGTGAGACAACAAGTAATAAAACGTTTAAGAAGAGAGAATGAGAGATCAAGAACACCAAGATTTATACTGATTCACCCTTCCTCAATTGCCAACAAGCAAAGAGTTTCACTAAAAAGATCAAAAGATCAGTTCAATACAATTCAAAGGTTCTTGCTCCCAGCAAGACAACACTGCACACCACAGCACACAACAACCTTGCTCCTCGCAAGTCTACACTGCACCCTGCAACACACAACCTACTACACCCCACAACAGTTGTGAAAACAATGCAGAAAACTACTGCACCAACCCACTAACACCACAGTTACAAATTACTAAACCCATTGTAAAATTTAACCAAGTAGTTCTCAATACAAATGATAGTAATTCAGTAACAAAACACCAGTACTTCTACACACTAAAGATCACAAAAGGTTGAAGAACAATATAGAAGACTTAGCTTTGGTGCAAAACCAATTTGCACAAAACCCACTTAAGACCAAGCTCCAAGATTCAAATTCTTCATGTCTTGTTAATCGAAAATCAATGTCAAACATTGTTCTCACAGTAAGGGTGCTTTTTCTCTCTTAGAAAATCACAAAATTGATTGCTCAAAATGTTTTTTGTAAGTTCCAAATCGCGCGTAACCCTTATATAGAAATCTGGTTTATAACAGACAAAAATTCAATCGATTGTTTTAATCATTCAATCGATTGTTTTTCTGTAACACAGAAAAATCCAGCAAATAAGTTTGGAAAAAAATAGTTTACTGGTTTTGATCTCAAAACCATTTTTCAAAATCATTTATCCACTTTTATTATTTTTTAATCGTTATGAATCTTCAAGCTCATCTTAAGTGAATATCGTGCAACATGGTTTAGAACCAAAACCACACTTACATATACCCAACTTAACTTCTAGACCAAAACTCTCACCAAACTTCATGATGGCTTCAAGTAATCTTACTTTGCAAGTTTTGATCCATGTAGGTTTCATCATAATGTTGGCTTCATCAAATCACTTAGCAACCTCAGTACTAACAATCTTTCCCAATTTGATGAAGACAAACAAGTGTGTGTTGAGTTGCACCATCTAAACATGCACAAACTACATTACTCTAAAAACAATTGATTAGAATCTGTTAAGAACAACAGGTTTAGAAAAAAGTAAATTAATTTAAACTAAAAAATAGTTAGTTGTTTTTCTCTGGATTTTCTAACCAGTTTAACCAGCCGTTTGTTAATGCTCCCCCATAGTTTGATACTCATTCAAAGTGTATAACGAATATTAGAATACGAGTACTCAAATAAGAACCAAACTACATTTCATTGATATTGGGAACCATCATTACAAGCCATCATCAACATGATTCAAAATAGACCAACAACAGAATAACAAAGCCAACAAAGTTGGATGACCCAACAATAATACATCAGCAAGAACAACAAAAAAGAAATAAAGCATAAGCCAACAACACAAAACTAAAATCAGCACACAATATCACAGGGAAGACACCATCCTAGAAATCCTACTACAACACACAACACATATACTTCTCCCCCATTGAATTCATCAAATGAAAGAGAAGGGACTAACAAGATTTGCAGTAGACACCCTAGTTGTCTGGTCCAAAGAACATCGTCCCAATCCTTGATTGGATGTCTTCTACTTGATTCTCAATGAACTGGAAGAGTATTTCGCAATATTGGTGGTGACTTTTGTGATCACTTTCCATGGCGTGTAACTGATTGATCATCATTTGCTCAAACCTTGAAAAGGTTTCTTGTCCTTGTCTTGTAGGAGTATCACCCATATTTGCAAATTGTTCAGTATACACTTCACCTTCAGTAGGAATCTCAACATTTGCAGCACTTGTACCAGCTCCTTCTTATTCTTGAAAAGCATTATCTTCATCTGCCTTGCACACCCATTTTCTATTATTCTCTTTTTTTAACCCAATCTTGTTTAAAGTTACGACAGATATTTTATTTAGATCCTTTACTTCCATTACTACCTCTTTTTTGACATCAATTTCGAAGAACTCGATAAAACTGGAAATCAGCATAACATATGGAATGCGATACTCGAGCTTTTTGTTAATTTTTAAAATATGCTCCCTTATAACATTAACCCAATTTACCTTAGTTTTAGTTAGCAAAAAATACATCAATATTAAGTCCTCCTAAATTAAAACAGCATGGTTGAAGCCTCTCAGGGTAAGAAGCAAGATCACAATATATGTTAGGTTTCGTGGTGTAGCTGCCAAACCTCCAATAGAGAATGTCCTAGAAGCAATGTCTTGATTCCTCAGGCAATTTATAAAACTGGACTTTGTTGAAGTCACCCAGATTAGAGGTATTTCCTCTGCTTACAATAGCACCATCATTCCTTAATCCTACAACTGCCAGCCAGACTTCATCATTAATAACCATATCTACTCCCTTTACTTGAGAGTAGATTGTTTCATCATTATACCACATATTTGTCAAACGTACTTTCACTAGGTCTGGATATGTATTTTCAGACACTTTTAGAAACCTTTCCTGTTAGCACCAAGGCTAAGCATGTGATTTGATGAAGTCAATATTGTGAGCACCAAGGCTTAGCATGTGAAGCTGATGAAGACTGCCTCATGAAGAATCTGTTGGAACCAACCTAGACCAGAAT
>Ga0099825_1007273_pt1 | contig 13534 bp, 7 predicted proteins | sample SiratroredBW_FD_76838 | JGI IMG/M metagenome (GOLD analysis project Ga0099825, IMG submission 76838) | Root nodule microbial communities of legume samples collected from California, USA - Siratro red BW | ecosystem: Host-associated > Plants > Roots > Nodule | place: USA: California | collected... | reverse complement strand
TGTCAGTAATTACCGACAGACTCAGAAATCCGTTAGTAAATTTATATAAAATAATTTATCAATAGATTTTAGGTGTTTCCGATAGATTTGTCTCGTCAATAATTTTTATTTTTTTAAATAAACATTTAATTATTATTTTACAGCAGAATTGGATAATTCTTTATCACTTTTTTTTTTGCTTTTTATTTTACATCTTTAATTTTTGGTTTTAAAATTTTATCCCACGAGAGTACTTATGATTATACTCCTACACTAAAGTTAGTTATTAGTTATAATAGAAATAATATATAACAATAGTCAAGGATTTATTACTTTATCTTTAAGATGTTTAATTATTTATATTCATCTTGTTAGATCCATACTTTTAAGGATAAATAAAATAGATTCAAGTATCTTTAATTATGGTTTGTGAACGATTTATTATGTGATGTCTTTAAGATTTGTTGGAGTGTTTAACAAGATTTTGACAAGGGGTTGAGAAAAATTTATTTCTTTGTGATAACATGTTGTGGGCCTGTACAGTAAACTGGCTTCTAGGCAACAAATATGACCTGCGAAGAGTCTAAAAGTTTTAAGAATTTTCTACCGTTAGATGATTCGAAGCATCACGTGATCGTAACCGATGATAATGACAAATTGAACTGTTGAAGAGCAAATACATCGTGATTATACTTTAAGGTTATAGGCAATAGAGGGGAGCCTTCTCCAGGACAAACTCACAACTTGTATGAACTTTTTTGTCAAAATTAAAGACTCATATGAATTATATTGTCAAGATTAAGGACTTTGATGAAAATAAACCTGTAATAATTGAATTAGAAAATATTTTTTCAAGTATTGTTGGTAATTTATGCTTCACACTTTTGCTTTTACTATTAGTGTGTTAGATGATGCTATTTCTTTCCATAAATGTATATTTTTCAATGTTGTATGTCATAAACCAAAAAGATTTATCCTTTTTATTTTCAGTCTTGCTTAACAATAAACTCATCAATTTTTCTTAGACAATTTCTCAATAAGAATAGTTTGAGTTTCATACGTTACACCAGTTCAAGAGCATTTGAATACTTGTAGAAAGTGAGAGGTGGTGATAACCAACTATGAGTCATACATCTCATCAATTAGGACAAATATTAGGTAGAATTCAATTATTACATAATACATTTATATAATTAACATTTATTTAAATCATAACTGTGAAATTATAATTGATTTGATTAGTTTAATCCATCTAATCAGATTGTGTAGATGAATCAGAATCTATTGATGACAAGATAAAAAATTATTTAATTTAGTTCGACTTAATTGGATGAATAAAAATTCAACATGAATTAATATAATTTTTATTTTTTTATCATATATATATATATTTGAATTGTTTATAAAAATATGCTGTTCGCTTTTCCTTGTGGATTTATATAGTTCTTAAGAATTATTTTGAATATTAACTATTTTACTGTGATGTTTTTTTGAGATTTGAACTATGGAATTATTTTCTCAATTTTTTATATATTAATATTATAAAAATTTAAAATTTCCAGGTATAATATGTTTTTACTTTTTTTAATGTAAACGGAATCAACCAGATTAATTAATTACTAACACTGCTACTATTATCTCAATGGATTGATTAGGTGAATAATAAAATTAAAATAAGAGGAATGAAAAACGTAATCCAAAAATAGTTCCTCTTGAATTTGTAAGTACTTTACTACCAAAGTTGACACAATTGACAGTAACATCAGAAGAAGAGAGAGTGATGGATAATTTAAATGCAATTAATTACCTATTACGATATCCTATGCTTGTACTACTATGAAATTTCAATTTCAATCTAACAAAAGGCAATTGAAGATATTAACACACATGTTGAAAATTGGAGATGCATCACTTTGTGAATTTTAATAATGAGCCAACGTAATATAGAAATGATAATTAGAGTTGAGCTTAATTATAATCGAATTAATTCTAAAAATAATATATTATCTGCAATATATTTTTTTAATTCATTAAATGTATCTTGAATATAGTTCTATGTTGGAGTTTGAAAGTAAGCAAACCTTTGTCCTGTAATAGTTATAACTTCTCTCTTTATATATGGTTTCCAATTGACTTTTTTCAAGTGTTTTGTATGCTACATGAAATAGAACATATAATTGAAGTTTGGAAATGGAATTAAACCTTGTAATTTTCTCTAAAATGTTTAATAGTATTTTTCAGAAAAATTAAATATTCAATTTCATAAGATTTATTTTTTCCACATATATAAATTATAGTTTTTTTTAACACATTGTTAATGTGAAGAATTCACAGTTTTTATTTGTAATTTTTAATGTTATTTACACGCTTATATATAAATCTTAACATTCACAATCTTTTATATTTGAATTTTTTCTTTAAAATATTGATCAAATATGAAAGTTGCTCATACATTATATAAGTTCAAATAATGTCAATTATAATAAAAGTAATATTCCTTAATTCGTAATATGTAGATTTATTTAGGAGAGATGAAGTTGTTGCCGTCAGCATCTCCTCTCACCATATTTAAGTAATTATATTATTTTATTATATATTTATTATTTTTTATATACAAGATAATTGTTAAATGGTATTTCAATTACAAATTTTATTATTTAGTGATTATATTTAGAATAGTGTTAGAATCCTTTAATTAGTATATTATTTGATTAGTGATTAAACTAAAATTAATTTTCGAGACTACAAAATTAAAATTATTGTGATTTAAATCAAAATTAAAAATAAGGCTACAACTTTAGGCACAGTAAACTAAGAATAATTTTATTTAAATTAAAATTAGAATTAATATTAGAATTGAGATTAAAATTTTACTTGAATTAATTTAAATAAATTAAATCAACATTACAACTAAATTAGAGAATGTAACAAAATTTATTAGAAAAATGTACTGAAAAATTAATATCATTTAAATAATAGTACAGTTAATACTTGAAATTATTACCTTTTAGCCAAACAGATTTTAAACATAAAGTGCATTATTTCTATTAAAACGTCTACACATATTACAAGGTTTACATATTCATATTAAGTTAATAATTATAACCTTTATGTTTACCTTATCAATTCGAAAAAATAAATATTTTTTTTCTTTCAGAATCAAAATACATTACTTGAGCCTAAAGTTAATGTCATAAATTATTAGGACCACCTTATCTTTCAGCACAAAACCACTTTTTCCGATACTTAATAAAATGACATGAATTACCTCATATCCAACCCACAAAACATAAATAATTAGTGTTTAGAACAACAAACTAAACACATAATTAACATTCCGTCTAAACAACGTTAAAATCGTGATTAGACAAGTAAATACCTACTAAGAATACTATAAATTGGTAAACATCTCAATATAAAATAATTAATATTTCAGTTTTTACAAAAGTTATTATATATTAGTAGTGATACTAAATCTCATTTTTAAATGTTGACTACCATTCTAGGTATCTCGTGTTCCAAAATTGAGGCAGAGAAGAAAAATTAAGACTAAGATTGGACAAGATTAAGAAAAATTAAAACTAAGATTGGATAAGATTAAGATCAAGACCTCTAATATAGGATACTTTTATACAGACTGATCAGTAGAACACAAGATTTTATAATGTCATCTTATCTTTATAAGAACAATTACTATGATATCAGAGTATAATTAAGAAATTCTATTATTTTTAAGTTTAGGTTAAAGTTTGTAATACCAAAAGTGAAATTATTTTATTTGGTTATATTAGAAATTTCAGAATCTTTAATTAATACCAAATAAGAATTTTTAAATGTTTGTAACCTTTTTATTATCTCTGTAGTAATGTGAAAGTAATGATATTTCGTGCAACCTTTTTATTATCTTTGGAGTAATGCGAAAGTAATGGCATTTAACTTCTGCTGTTCAACTCCAACAAATTATATGGTTTAACTTTTTACTTAATTTGTATTATAAACTATTAATGACTTTTTTATTGAGTAAATTCACTTAATTGTCACCTATTTTATATTCAAATTCTTATAAAGTATCTAGTTTTTTTTATTAAAACTAGTATAATTACATTTATTAATTTTTCAGGAATTAACTTGATTAAAATTCAAATTTTAGTACAATTGAAGACAATGAAATGAGTCCGACTAGGAGATGGTACATTATATGTTAACCTTAATTTCTGTCAATACTGTATATTCTTAAGAATAGATAATGTAAGACTTCAAATTTTCTGAAAAAAAAAATACATTTCTTGTTTCAAATATGCTACTACAAAACAGAATTAAATTCATCATATATTCATCATTATTGGGTAAAAAATTTTATTCATATTAAAACTTAGTATTTATTATGGTTTTGGTCTTAAAATTATATTTAGTGTTAGTTTTGTAGTTAGTAATTAGTTTTTATTAGTAGTTATTTTTAATTTAATTTTGATTATATCTTTACATTTAGATGTTGTTGTAATTAAGGAGAATTACAACTAAGCGCTTGTTTTGCGTTATCCTCTGTATTGGATTAAAAGGGTCTAACAAATCAAGGTCTAGAATACTGAAACGTAGATAATGTTCATGTAATCTTTACTTAAAAACAAAAGAAACATGATTGAAAAGAGAAAAAAGGAAAAAAAAAAACAGAAAAATGCAACATGGAAATTGAAGTATGATTTAATAAATGAAAAACTTACCGAGACAATCTTGCTCGTGCAACATAGCATCATACACTTTTTTAATGCTCCAGCCATGGTTTTCTTTCCACTGCAGAATCCTCTTTTCCCTGTCATCCACACACAAACCAATCGTCTGAACATACTTGCCAACTTGCAATTCATAATCAAGGAAACACCAACATCATGTTGTGCTTGGAAATTGAACTTCACATGGAAAACTACACAACAAACATGTCCAAGAAGCACACAGAAATAACTTCTTGTGGGCTCAAAAGCAGTAAAATTTTAACAATTTCGATAAGGTTTGTATAAAAGTTGAATACTCTTGTGTTTGAGTTTTTTTTTATATATATAATACTTACACTATATGTTAGGACTTGACGATACAGATTCTCAAAGTTTAAGAACGCAAACAGTTCAAGGCATGACAATGTTGGAAAATGCAAACTTTGAAGGCAGTTCCAAATGTAGTACATATTAAACCACAAAAGTTGGTAAATTTATAAGTTCTGACCTTCTGATTATGCAGAATTTGACAACTAAATAAGAGAAAATTAAAGGGTGCCAAAAGGGTAGTTAATTTACAAGGGTTTGGACCTTTTTTTGGTGCCCTGTGAGTGAGAGAAAGAGTGGCTAAAGTGTTAGGTGCTTATGCTGCGTTGGACCAACAAATGGGGTGCCATAACAAAAAAGTGAAGAAGATGAAAAGGGGATGGAGAAGGAGAATGAAAAATGAATTTGAAGGGAATCATATATTTACCAAAAGATGATAAAGAAAGCGAAAGGTGAGTTAATATTAGCTCAGGGGTTGTGATGGACACTACTTTCTTATCTCAATTCTCAAAGCCAATATGAGTGAAGAAGAGTGTTAGCTACATCATCATGCATGTGTCCTCAAGCCACAAAAAGAGGTCACCAATGTTGCATAAAATTTTTGTAGGAAAAAGAATATTTTGTGAATATGATTTGACACCGTTGTCAATTTGTCATCTAATGCAAATGAATGGATGATGTTTGTGTCGTCCCTTCAAAATTTTATTTTATTCGTATTGGCCAAAAATCTCATTGTCTTGGCCTTGCAGATTAATAACCTTTTCTTTCCTGTTTTACTGCAACAACAATGTTACTTACCTAATGGTTACATTCAATTTGTCTAAATGTCTCACTCATTCAATAATATTTTCATGCCTTTTTTTTATAATTTTATTTTCTATTAAACTTTGTCAACTATGCTGGGTGTTAAAAAATCTAAATGTGTGTTTAAATCTTATATTAAATAAAAATAAGAAAATTAAAACTTTGCAAAATTATTACATTAATATTTGAATTATATAGATAGTGTTAATCTTTCATTTGACTCAGTTTCATTGTTATTAGATATCTCCAAACCACTAAAAGGGATTAGAAGAATAATTCTGAATTTAAAGTTTACTAAAAGGGGTTAGAAGAAGAATTCTGAATTTAAGGTTTTTAGAGTAAATGAACTTTAATGTATTTTTATTTATATAATTGAATCGATTTTCATTGACCTATGTAATTCTTTTAGTTCTTGTTTTACAATTCTTCAATGTTTTGCTTTTGTTTCTGTCATCATTCTTTGTTATAAAAATGTGGATCTTGTTAACAGCTGGATGTTCTGATAGACAAAATAAAAATGATATATTAATTGTAACTAGAAAAGGAAAAAAAAAAAATACTGTCACTAGAAAAGGAAAAAAATACTATGACTAAAAAGTAAAATGTGACACATTTATATAGATAAAAACAAAAAAAAATACAAAAACTGAAACAAATTATGTTAATTTACGACAACGAAAAAATATGTTTAAGAATTAAATTAAATATTAAAAATAAAATAAAGGTAACATTAATATTGTTGAGCTATATACAAAAAAATACTATTTATTTCATTATGGAGATGACCATAATGAAGATGCAAATGGTGTATGACTCATTGGGCATATTGATATGGATGAAGGGTAAAATTGTCTTATTAATGTGTTTGGGTTGTTTAATTGAGACACGTTCACATTGATTAACTTCTTATAAGTTATATGAGATGGTTTTCTTAATAAATTGATTGTAAAAGATATTTAAATTAGGTTGGAGCCATACCTCATTTTGTGCTACTCCCATTTTCACACGTAAACTATAAATAATATATAATGATATAATTTCCGAACCTAGTGTAAAACTTCTTTTATATATAAAAACCTCTAATGAAAAATAAAATAAATTTATTCATAAATTAAAATTGGTTTATATTTAAGTTAAAAAATTTTATTTAAAAAACTACACTAGATATCTTATCTATATTAATTTTAACATAAAAATTATTCTATTTTATTTTTCTCTATTAGAATATGCTGCCCAGTTTTCTACCCAATAGTTCAGATTTATTTATATAATACAATTTTCATGATTGAGATTATGCAAGGTCTTCTGAAAATCTTAGATGAAATTTATATATATATATTTGTCTTGTCTAAGAAGGATAGAGGTTGATCTTTTGATTGGTTGATTCGGTGGCAGATTCTCTCAAAGGTGCATATGTATCTCAGCAACTGAATCATTCATTTCAGTTGATAAAAGGAAACTTCACTATAGTAAGGTAACAAATGTTGATCCCTTCCCTTAGTATATGGATATTGATCATCTTCACATGAAAAAGGTTGTCAAATTGAATAATTTTGCAAATAGAGGATTTTTCCAGTTCATTTATACTTGAAAATGTGCAGAACCTTTTCCAATCACTCTTTCTGATTGTGTTGCATGAATTTATTTTATTTGTTTAAAGGTGTTTTAATCTGAATCTCATAATTAACAAACATTTAGTGCCTCGGTTTGATTTCTACTGCTCATAAAGGGATTACCCTTGGAGATGAGAAAGGAGATGTAAAAGTACTTGGGTTTGATGTAAAAAAGAAGATAAAGTATCTTTAGTATATATGATTCTCTATTTTTTAGGTGTTTTTGAATCTTTAAAATATACAATTTGATTGTTCAACTACTGATTTCTCAGATGTACAAACGGTCTAATAAAGAACAGAATAGGAAGGTAAAGGCTGCACATCCTCCAACCCCTTTTTCCTTTCTAAATTACATTTGGTGATCTTTATCATTTATAGGACTTTCTATGGCAGGTTAGAAACTGTGATGCTGCAGAGAGCAGTTTTCAAAGGTATAAATATCATATTCAACATCTTCTATTTCGTACTTCATCTTTTTTGGGTCAGAGGAGGAATGATTTTTCCAAGTTTCCTAGAACTTCGTGAAGCCTGCACAGATTGTAGGTGTTGTCTGAAACATACAATATTAATTTGTTCTTATGATTAATGCAGCATGATTTTCGAAGACGTGGATCCCTCTGGGGCTTCATCATTCCAATTAGGAAATTTGAGTTGCCGCTCATTGGTTTGTAAACCAAGTGCTATTATTATGACAGCCAACAGATACTTCATGCTTCAGAAAGTAACTCAGTCCTGGCCTTCCCCTGCCTTGTGTTTTGTGGAAAGAGTGCCTCAAGATGCACAAAGTTCTCATGTTACAGTTTTTAATTCAGGTGATGGATCCTCTAAATCAGATAATGAGTCAACCTCGTCTAAGAGTATGCGGGATGTTCATATTGTAAGAACTGAGATCCACTCATGCATGTTTGAACTATCTCACTGAACATAAAAATTGTGTATTTTCAAATTTGTGGCACTGCTGGACCTATGCTTTATATGATTAACATCGTAGAGACCCTTGACTATTGCAGACTATTTATGGTTAATAAGTATTCATTTTGTTTTCCAGTCAATGCGGTTGATGGAGGACTTTCTAGATCTTGCTAAAGAAAATACAGAAAAGGATTTGGAAACTTGTGGTATACTTGGTGCCTATCTTGTAAGAATCATTGTAAAACCATAACTTATTGACTTTCACAGTCTTTGGCTTGTCATCGTAAGGTCTTCATGAATACAGAGATATTGGGCCTGTGTGTTACCATTTTCTTGTAAAAGAAGGACTTTTTTTTTTTCATTTTTAGGTATTAGTTTCAACTTATCAAAATAATGGGAAGCTAAAAAGCATATAAATGTGAATCAGAAAATATTTTGAATAACTTGACTTCTCATCAAATTGGCTGCTTCTTTTAAATTTCCACTAGGGAGCAGTGAGTCATACCTCCTGCATAATTACTCCTTATTTGGGGTCTCTGTGTAGATTTTGAATAAGCAAGATTGCTCCCCTCATTTAATTAATATATGTTATAACCGAAATATCTTGCCCCCCTTCCTCTCTCATCTTAGTCATAAGCTTGTACTCTTGTCATGTTTATTTCTGGTTGTGTTTTTTAGGCTGGCTGAATTTATTAGTACTTTATATCTTGTATGATTGTTTGCAATTTTTTGTTCATGGTATTTTATAGATTTACATCTGCCAAGATGGTATTTTATGGAAAAGAAATGAAGAGCCTGATTTGACCAAATGCATTACAGAATTTGAAACTGATACATGATCATATATTTCAATTTTCCAGGAGAAGGGAACCCTCTATATGACTACTCTGATTATACCAAAGCAGGAATCCGCTTCCAATTCTGTTAGTATCTGGATCACAGCCTTACATTCTTCTCACCTACGGCTTTAGAATATTTGGTACATATTTTCAAGAGGGCATGATTTTATTATTAATTGTTGCTAACTTGATGATAACTGAATCACAGTGTCAAGCTACAAATGAGGAGGAAGTTTTCAAAATTCTAAATGAAAGATCCCTTTGTCCTGTAGGATGGATCCATGTATGTCTTCCTATCCTTTCACTAATGCTAATTAAGAGTAGAGGTGTTTGCTGGTTGGTTTGGGTTGAACACATGAAATTTCACAAATCAATTTTGCAGTGATTGGATCACAGGTTTGTGGGGAAAGATATCAATCAAAACAAACTTAACTTGGCAAGATTGGGTTGGTTTACATTTGGTTAATTAAGTTGGGATGAAAACATCATCCCACTGAAGATGGAACCCAAAAATGAACAGAATGTTTAGATGAAATACACCTGACCTGACTACATCTCAGTGTTAAAGGTGGTATGAAACTACTATTCTTAAAAGGAAGACAAATTTTCCTTACATAAACAAAACAAATAGCTTTTAATAGTGAATTGGGGAGGGGGTTAATTAGATTCAGTGTTGGTTGGGTTGTTCTCATGTGAGCTAAAAGGGGTTTCAAAGTTGAACACCACTTGGCAATCTATTAAATTAGGGTAGCTACTTTGCCTAAAATTATTGTTTAAGCATGTAACTACTAAAGCTTACTAGGAAGTTTTTATCCATCTAAGAAATATTTTTTTCCTTCTTTATTCAGCTGAAATGATTTTTTTTCCTTCTTTGGAGATTATTCTCTTTGATCAAGATATATCATCACTAGAGCCCAAACTATTTTCATATCATGAATCCTTTTAGAAGAGAATATTCTCCTAGTTTGACTTCTCTAACCCTTTTCTTCTGAACACTTTCAGACACATCCTTCTCAAAGTTGTTTCATGTCATCTGTGGATCTGCACACTCAATATTCCTACCAGGTGACTGATCCAAGTATTTGCATTATTAATTAGGTTCTGTGGATCTGTATTTTTCTGGTAAAAACATTTTTTTTTGTTCACTGTTGTCACCTTTTAGCGCATTTAAGCTATGATCTCCTTTAAGAATACACGTTACTTTTATCATCAAAGTTTTCATTTGCAACATGGTTGCATTTGCATTGAATAGTTGACATATTCAAATATAATTTATATAGCACGTCCTTTATAATTTTGGTGGCAATAAGTGATTAAGGCCATTATGGTTTGGGATAACAAGACTTATAAGAAGATGACTGTAGTCTGTATATGATGGTAATATATGGATATTTAATTCTTTCTGCTAAAGTTTAATTGTATGTGTGTTAAGAAAGTACAATTACAAAAGTTTTCCTTTAACAAAAGAAATTGAAACGGTTTGTAGGTAATAATTATAATCAACCTAACTATTAAAACTCCAATTGATATTTAAAGTATAGTCTCTTTTCTATTTTCCTTTTCCTGACAAACTTTGCACTCACTGTTTAGTGTTATTTTATCAGATGATGATTCCTGAGGCATTTGCAATTGTTTTGGCACCAAATGATAACAAAAGGTCTACCTACCTACCGTCTTTTGTTCTACAATATGGACAAATTCTCACCCATTCCTATAGTTATCTTTGCGCTTATATATTAACTGATGTCTTTCACCTAAGATTTGATATCTACTCTATTGTACTTACATTTTTTATCTTCTTTTTACCCTTTCCTTTTTGAAAGTAATTCCTCACAGCATAATTGCATCTAACTTTCATTTGAGATAATAAAGAAGGTAAATGAATGTAAGATATTTTGAACTAAACCAGAATATATGTTCCTCTGACTCTGTTTTGGATATGATGTTAAAGTACTTTTGCTAGCTTCTCTTGAATCACAATAATAAGTCTAATTTCAAGTACCAGAAATGTTACATGCTAAGATATCTGGAAACTCAAATTTAGTAATTTTGTCCAGGAGCTGTGGATTATTTCGTCTAGCTGACCCTGAAGGAATGAATATTCTGAAAAATTGTCAGGAGACAGGATTTCATCTACACAAAGAACCAGATAATGGCAACCCTGTGTATGAGCACTGTTCCAATGTGTACAGAAACTCAAATCTAAGGTTTGAAATCTTTGATTTACGCTAAAAATGACATTGAATACAATACTGTATAATATGACAATGACAGATGAAAGAACAAAACAATGTTGATACACAATAGTTATGTTTTGTCTAATGTAATAAGGTAGGTTTAGTCCTTCTCTCTTGCATGTTCATACTTATTTTGGACTCCAATTGTCCATGCCAAATTGAAAGATATAGGAAATAATTTAATGAAGAATTCTTTGCTTTCTAGCTCCTTGTCACAGAATTTATTCACTAAGTTCTCTTTGGATTCCAGAAGGTTGAAGTTGCTGTAACAAGACATTTAATCTTATCTGATACTCTCTACATGAATATTTCATTCAGTTTCATGTGATACTTCTGTTCTTTCTTCCCTTCTAATATGATAGATATATTTTGGATAAAACCACTGAAAACAAAATAATGGTAATAGAATATATGGATCAGATTCTCCTTAAGATTTTTTAATCCAGAAGAACATCCCAGATAATGAAATTAATATCTTTATAAGTTAAAAATAATTTGTGTTTTAATATATTATTTCATATATTTAATTTTTTTAATTTGCGCAAAAATTAATTTTAATCTATAGAAAATTTTATTTTATTTTATTTTTATATATTTTTCTCCTGGAAGTCTTTAGTTTCTTCATCAAAAAATATTAAGCAAGAAAAGTATGAAAAAAATGAATTTGACTTTTTTATAAATTAAAAGTAATTTGTGTACAACCTAATTTTTAGAAACTCTCTGGTATGTTCTCAAGTTTTTATTTTTAACTAGTATATCAACTAATTTTAAATTATGTAAAAGTTTATTTTATTTTATTTTTTATATTTGTTCACTTATGTAAAAGTTAGTTTTATTTATTTTTTTTATATTTTTTCTTTAAGGAAAAAATTCAACCAAACAAACATCAAACATTTATATCCAAAGTTAACTTTGAATGATTAAGTGGTAATGGTAATTAGTTAAAATTAATACTTTTTGGTAAAATTATGATTTTCATCTTCTAAACTTAGATTAGAATCTCACTTTGTATCAATGTAAAAATTATGTTTTAACTGTTTTTAACATAAATAAAAAACACTAAAATAAAAAAATTGCTGACTAATATTAATGTATATAGAACAAATAATATTAGTTGAAAACAATTTTTAATAATATAATTAAAAATTACAAAATATATTTTATGAAATAAATAAATATATATATATATATATATAAGATTTTTAATCATTATAAAATCAGGGTTTTTGTTTATTGTATTTTTTATTATGTTTATGTTATTAATATTTAAGTTAAATAATTTAACTCCAAAACAAAATCAAACCATGTGCATCTCAAGTTATAGGCATCTAATAGTTAATATTTAACCTGTCTTAAACTCTAGTAGATAACTTTAAACAAAATCTACTTTTTCTTAATTATTTTTTTATATTATAACTCTCAAACTAAGAACATATGGAGTGATTAAAATAGGTTTTATTTAATAAATCTATCCAAAAACTTACATAAGAGTCGGATCACATTATAATATTATAATATTATAGGTTGACCTGTTTTATAAAATAATAATTATATTTTAAAAATGAAGTATTATAATAAAGTCATTAAAACTTACACATATTATAATTATATATATAAGATTAAAATTAATTTTATAAATATAGATTTTTTAAAAATGTATAATCTTTTATTTAATTTATTAAAAAGCAAGTCAGAATGCTGTGTCGGTCATTGGTGAAATAGGACTATGTAGAACTAAGTGTAGTCTATATATAACACCCTAAAGATTAGACCAATACAAATTTATTGGATACAGTGTGCAGAAACTTATATTAACTTAATCTGCTCTTTACTAATGGACTTTGACTTAGACTAACTCTATTTCAGGTAAACCATTATTTTGGTTAGATTTAAAAAATTAAAGATAGTTATAAATTTTAAAAATAAAATACTTATTTTTAAAATAAATCATAATAGTAAAATTAATTTTAAATTTTATATATAATGATTTTATTTATAAACTTCTATATATATATATATATATATATATATATATTTAAGTTTTATTTGAAATGACATTGTTTTTTAAAAACTTATATTTATTATTTTTAAAAATAATCTAAATGTACTAATGA
>Ga0099825_1007271_pt1 | contig 13536 bp, 9 predicted proteins | sample SiratroredBW_FD_76838 | JGI IMG/M metagenome (GOLD analysis project Ga0099825, IMG submission 76838) | Root nodule microbial communities of legume samples collected from California, USA - Siratro red BW | ecosystem: Host-associated > Plants > Roots > Nodule | place: USA: California | collected... | reverse complement strand
TTCTTATATTTATAAATATATTAATTTATATATTTATTTTTTTTGTATTTGTGTGACAATAATAATATATATATATATATATATATATATATATATAAATTTAGAGTATATTATTTTGACCTTCTCAAAATTATTGGTTATAAGATCCTCCACTCCTTCCTGGAGGGGGTAATGCTCCAATATTATAACACCTAATTGTTTTTTATTTCTAATTGCCGTACACTTATTTCCAATGAGCCTTAAACTCATGATATATTGAGTTTCTTATTAAACTTTATTAAGTCATGCAGGACATTATATACCTCAATTAGCTAATGTTCTCCTGGATCATAATGCTGGTTCAACTGGTTTCAAATTCAATATCAAAGGAGTTGCGGTAAGATTCCATTCATCTGATACATCTTTTGCCTGTAATTTTCTTTTAAGTTTCTGTTTGTATTACAATTGACAAGTCTCATTTGTCTCAGATATTTTAGTATTAATGTACCCTTTTTCTTTATCAGATTGGAAACCCACTTTTGAGACTTGATCGGGATGCACCAGCAACATATGAATACTTCTGGTCACATGGAATGATCTCTGATGAAATTGGCCTTGCCATTATGAATGATTGTGATTTTGATGATTATTCCTATGCAAGTCCTCACAACGTTTCTCATTCCTGCAACAATGCCATACATGAAGCAAATCTCATAGTTGGCGATTACATAAACAGCTATGATGTAATTCTAGATGTTTGTTATCCATCCATAGTGGAACAAGAACTGAGATTGAAAAGAATGGTACACCTTTTCCAATTTTGTTCTGGTCAAATGTTGTTGTTACTTTTTATTCTATGAACTTGTATACCATAATATCCTTATAATTGAACGCAGGCAACAAAAATAAGTGTAGGTGTGGATGTATGTATGACTGCAGAAAGACGCTTTTACTTCAATCTCCCAGAGGTTCAGAAGGCTCTTCATGCAAACCGTACGAATCTTCCTTATAGCTGGTCCATGTGTAGTCGGTAAGAAACAAAAACTTTGGAATACTCTTTCAAATATGTCTTGTGTTACTGATCATGTTTCTTCCTTTAGTGTTCTAAATTACAGTGACACTGATGGTAACATCAACATCCTTCCAATTCTCAAAAGAATAGTCCAAAACCATATCCCAGTATGGGTTTTCAGGTAACTTCAATGTAGGATAGATAGATACCCTTACTGGGAAATCACCGCCATCATTGGATACATAACCTTTTTGTTTATCTATAATTGTTTAATGTTGAATGATCTCAGTGGGGACCAAGATTCAGTAGTGCCATTATTGGGATCTCGAACACTCATTCGTGAACTAGCTCATGAATTGCAATTCAAGATTACAGTGCCATATGGGGCTTGGTTCCACAAAGGGCAGGTACCTGAAAAGTTTCTTTAGTTTTAAGAATGTTTTACATTGAAGTTGTCATGTTATTTTAGGTTGTTCTTTTTCAATAATAATGAAGACAATTTTAGTAGCTAATGAAGTTATAATTTGATGGTGAATGGTGGCATGTAGGTTGGAGGTTGGGTAACTGAATATGGAAATTTGTTGACTTTTGCCACTGTAAGGGGTGCTGCTCACATGGTACCTTATGCTCAACCTTCAAGAGCACTGCATCTGTTCAGTTCATTTGTGCGTGGCAGAAGGTTGCCCAACACAACACGTTCTTCAATTGAAGATTGAAGGAAGACACTTAGGCCAGTTGTAGCAAAAAATTGGCATCCTCTTTAGGACTTTTCTTAGAATAAAAGGGCCACAGAAAAGTAAGTGAGAGAAAAGACTGTTCCATTAGAAGTTCCTAGTGATTGTATGGAAAGGAAAAGGAAAATTAAAAGAATTATTTTTTTATTCAGTTGTTTTTATACTGTCTTCATTGGGTAGTTAACACAGATTTCTTGGCTTCACTGGTAGGGGCCTTGGGATTCTATTGAAAAATGTAAGAATTTTTTTCAGTGAAAAATGAATTTTTAAATAATGTCTAGCAGGTTACAAAACTTTTAACTTATAATTACGTACTTCAATAGTTCTTAAACAATTTATTTACATTAATACAAAAAATTTGATTCCCTATAATTTTATCCATTTTACTAGTATTTATAATAAAAGATTTTACGTACAAAATTAAACTTTTTTATAATAACAACTCCGATAACACTATTGGTAAAAACAAGTACCAATGAACATGGAGAGTTCAAGAAAAAGTAAAAAGTAAGAAATGATTTTATATAAAAAGAGAAGAAGGATAGAAAATTAAAGTGATGTATTAAATTATTAGAGTAAAAGATAAGTAAAAGCAAAAAGCACTAATTTTGTTTGGATGAAAAAAAAATGTTTTTCTATTTTTTATTATTATTATTTAAAGTAAGAAAATCAAAAGAACGAAAATGATGTCATAACCTTGACCTTGTGCAAAGACGGGATGATTATGTATCATCACATATGGCTGAGACCTTGACCTTGTGGAGAAATAAGAGGGTCACATACCATTTACTGTTGAAAAAGAAATGTGAAATTGGAACCTTGACCATGTCGAGAGGGTCGCGTATCATTACTTCTGAAAGGTTGAGAACATAACAATGTCGAGAGGAGCATACCATTATGATAGTTGAAAAACACTTGAAATTGAGACCTTGTATCAAGAGGGCCTTCTGAAAATTGTGAGATCGAGATTTTGACCCTGTCAACAATCACGTATCATCACTTGAGATTAAGACCTTGTATTGAGAGGGTCTTCTAAAAACATGAGACCAGAATCCTATATCGAGAGGGTTACAAATCTTTATTGGAGATCGAGATCTTGTATTGAGATGATCATCGCTACAAATATAAGGTCGAGACCTTGCAACAGAGGATCACACCTAAAACTGTGAGATTGAGATCTTGACCTTGTCAGTAATCGTATATCATCACTTGAGATTAAGACCTTGTATCGAGAGGGTTATGAATCTTTACTGGAGATTGAGATCTTGTATTGAGAGGATCATCATTCCTAATATAAGGTTGAGGCCTTGCAACAGAGGGTCACACCTAAAAATGTGAGATCGAGATCTTTACGATGTCAACAATCGCGTATCATTACTTGAGATTAAGACCTTGTATCGAGAGGGTCTTCTAAAAATTTTAGACTGAGATCTTGACCCTGTCAACAATCGCGTATCATCAGTTGAGGTTGAATCTCTAATCCTGTTAAAGAGATTGTACAATCGTATTGGAGAGGTAATATGCAAACGAACACCTTGTGATCACTTAAATGAATCTTTTGGAGAAATCAAGTTTCATGTGTTTTGACTGAAATTCTTTGTGTTTTGTTTTGATATACATGAACACATGCATGAAATTTGATCTTTATTTGAATGAAAATGCACATATGAATGCATGATGTTTGATTTTTTTGTTCATTTGAATATGCATGTATGAACGCATGTGTGATAGGCCTTAATTGTTAGTATAATTTAATGCATATTTACATTGATTTTGTCATTAATTTAGTTTAAATTTAAATTTTATTGTCTGTTATGATTCATTTTGTTATTTAATAAGTTTTATTGTTTAAAGAGCAATTTTTGTTGAGAATTAGGTTAAATCTGAACAGAGAGGAAATAGAGACGCTGAATTAGAGGGAAGAAGCAGAGACAGGGGCATAAGTGACTTTTTGCTTAAGCGAAGGATACAACCTGGGCTAAAACTCACTTAAAGACTATCCTAGTCAAACCCTAATCTGAAGACGTCAACACTGTTGGAGTGTGAATTATGAGATAACGGCCACACATTGACCTAATGAAAGGTACGAAAGCTATAAAAAGCCAAAACTAGGTCTAAAGAGGGCACCATTCATTGGCATACACACCTATTGACGGCTGTCCTTGATCAAGATCCATTCTTTTTTCTTTTCTCTTGTATTCCATGGCTACCATGAGTAGCTAACTCTCTTATTATTAGGATTGGATGTAATTTCTCAACTTCAAATGCACTCTTGACATTATTTGATATCATTAATTTCAATTACCTTTGTTTTACGTTTTAATCATACTTTGATCTATCTTAGAATCCTTATTGTGACTGGAAAACACTTTTTGAATGTGGAACCAAACGTTCAACGCATTGCATGTATAAGTTCAGGGATGAATTATAGTGTAATGACTATTTATAACAATTATGCTTAATGTTGATTAAACTATTCTAGTAACTGGGGACAAAGCTATGTATTTTAATTTATGAATTTCAAATCTAGAGGAATCAGATTAAATGAATTTTATTTGCATAGATTGGTAATTGGAAGAGATGATGTTAATTTTATGATTAAGAGTGTATGAGAAAGAGAGTATTACAATTCAATCCCAAGATCTTCATTAAGATTAATTTCACAAATTTAATTATTAATTGATTTGTTTTTACGTTCCCATATTCAATCAAAATCAATACTTCATTATTACTTGTTCTCACTCATAATACGTTGATACATATTCAATTCTCAATGATAAATTTTGTTTCCTGTAGATACGATACTCTACTTATTTTCTATATTACTTGAGTACTCAGTACACTTGCTGAAGGAACTAACAATGTGATAAGTGAAAATGCATATACTGATGCATGAAAGTTTGAGAAAATATGAAAATTTTTATTTTTGTTCATTGGAATATGCATGTTTGAACGCATGTGACAATTTTTTTTAAATGAATATGCATATATTGATGCGTGATGTTTTGAGTGAATGCATATATGGATGCATGAAATTCTTCTTTTATTTTTTGTTTACATGAGAATTCATATATGAATCTATGAAACTATATTTTTGTTATTTTTGTTTCATATCAACATTTAAAAAAAATGCATAAGTGCAATGAGAGTGCATAAACATATGCACGAAACTCTATTTGAAAATTATTGTGAAAATATATAAATGAAAGCATGATGATTTATGACAATGCATGTATGAAATACATATGTTTTTCATTTTTATTTATTGAATGAATGATTACATGCAAATGCATAAATGAATGCATAAAATTGTATTTTTTTCATTTCTTTTTTTGAGAATGATGATATGAAAATGCATATATGAATTTATAAAACTCTATTTTTTTTTTACTTTTTTGTTTATTGAATGAATGATGATATGAGAATGCATGTATGAATGCACGAAATTTTGAGAATGCATATATGAATGCATGTTTCTTTGAGAATGCATATATGAATACATGTTGATATGAGAATACATATATGAATGCCTGAATTTTTGGAGAAATTACATTTCTGAATGCCTGAATTTTTTGAGATAATGCATATATGAGTGCATGATTAAATTTTTAGAAAAATAAAATAAAATGCATATATGAATGCATGAAATTTTGCTTTTGTTTTTTTTATTCTTTTTTCATTTTGTTTATTTGAGAGTGCGTGGCAAGATGCTAAAATTCTATAGAAGTATACACATGAATGCATGAGGCTATGAGGATGCATGGATGAATGCATTGACTCTATTTGAATCTATATTTTTATTAGAATGCATGAATGCATCTACATGAGAGTACATGGATGATTCATCAAACTGTTTTTTTTATGTTTTATTTACAAATGCATGAACTCGTATATGAAGGTTATGTGTGGATGAATGTATGAAACTTTAGATGAGACTCCATGGATGAATTATATGAAACTTCGGATAAGAATGAATTCTCTGAGATTCTGTATGAAATCCTAGATGAATGTATAAAATTCTGGATGATAATGTATGCATAAATGAATAGGTTCAATTTTTTTCTTATTTTGTTTTCTCTTTTTTTCATAAAGATATGTATGACATTCTGGAAGTATATGGATGTATAAATGAATGAAACTTCCTCTGAGAAGATCCTGCTTTTCATTTTCATTTATTTTTTATTTTTCATCATTTTTTCATTTTTCATTTTGACACCAACATCACGAATCAAATGTTCTTCATGCAACCATTGAATTCATTTTGAGATCAAAAGTTTTGCTTTTTGTATTTGGAAATGAAAGATATTAGAAAATCCTAACACTTGAAATGAAAATTTGGAACATCATTGACTTCATCTTTTGCCACATTTTGATGCATGTATGCTTAAATTTATAGGTGGGCAAAAATGTGGGATAAAAGATTTAAAGTAAACAGAAGAAAATCCAAATGTCGTTACATCAGATAGAATTATAGGCAAAACAAGAGTGCCCAAGTTTTGGTGTATGGCAAATTGGATTATGTTAACACTCAATTTCGTCCGGACAAATAAAATTAATTCAAAATAAAAAATGAAGAAATATAAAATTAAAAAAAAGTGTTTTTATCATATTTTGTCATTTTAAAATAAATAAACAAACAATTTTGGTTTCATTTTATTTTATGAATAAAGTTTTAAAACAAAACTCGTAAAAAGGAAAAAAAAACAAAGAGAAAGGAGTGATGGGTTTGTTTTAAAATAAAAAAAAGAAAAAAGAATAAAAAGCTCGGTCCTTTAGGGGGTTGTTAGAAATAGGAAAATAAATTGTTGTTTGTACCCCTCCTCATTAAAGTTCTGATAGGTCACACTTTTTCTCTCTTTCTGCCAACACTTTTTGTGGGGGCACCTTTGTACGAAAATTAGTTAAAAAATTAAAATAATAAATTAAAAATAAGGATGTAGTGAGTTTGTTGCTCTACTTTCTCACTTGGCATTAGACTGTTCCATTTTCTTTCAGTTACATTCTCCACACACATTCTGCAATTTATGTCCAATTATGAGCAATGGTTTCAGTTTCATATCTCAGCCAACAATAGTTTTGTGACTCTGCCCCTTTTTATTCCATGATCCATTTTCCTCTTTTAATATATAGGTTGCAGTTTTGTATTAAAGGAGTTTAATTGGAAGTTAATGGGATTAATTCTCAATCAAGAATATTCATAATAATGTATGTGAGTATATAAGGTAAGATAGACTGAAAGGTAATGGAAAAAAAGTTTAGAGAAAATCACTGAAAAAGTCCTGAAATATACAAAAGGATTGCAGAAGTCATCGAATATACAAAAGTCTTGGAATATACAACATGAAAAAGTTGAATTTTGCTCAAGGGGCTCCAACGGGTATGTCCTATGTTAATTTTTAATATGTTTGCTCATGTCGATTGTCCTTATGTGTATATGCATGTTTTTTTTTTCTATTGATTGCTTGATATGTATCAATACCATAAATCAAATCAAATGTTAGTAATTGTTGCATGATATACTTTAGAATAAACATTTCATATATATATATATATAAATGCACCTGTTGGATTGTTGCACCTAGCTCAATCACTGAAGTTATATATTTATATATTTCATTGATGTTATTAGCACGATCAGATACGTGTAATTGGTGATTGTTGTTGATGACACAATCAAAGATTTCCCAAAACCAGCCAATGAAATCTCAGAAATAATCAATTCCAAAAGAAAACCTTTTCAGAAATTCAACAAAATCTTATACTCTTTTTTTATTTTCTTTTTCAGATGCCTCTGAAGAACGGAGATTGGAAATTTAGAGATTAGCAACTGAGAGAAAATTGATTACCCTAGTGTAGTATTTTTGTTTTGCTCTTTCAAGTGATGATGACAGGAATTGAGACAAATCCTTTTGTTTTGGGATGAATGAAAGAAGGCTAGATGGTTTTTCAATCAACATGCATGCAAAATGTTCCATCCGAAAAAGTCAATTTAATTCCTTATTTGAATGTCTAGTTTTAGGAAATTACAACATCCTTGTTTTCTTTTCATTATTTTTCATTTTATGAATTCAATGATTTTTTTTTGAACAAATGATTCATCAAGCGGTGCCTTGGTTCATTTTTTAATTATTTTTATATTTTAATCAATTAATTCTGCGACACCTATTATGACTTGCCCCAGATAGCAACAAGTAGGGGGATAATTTGTATGACATTTATTGACAAATATATATTTTTCAGGATCTGAGCCGCTTCTATACAGGTGTCGTGGAAGTCTTACTGTTTTTGCTTTCCTCTTTCTTTTAATTAAAAAATTAAATGAAAGCACGATATGAAATGCTAATAAAAAACTAAATTGGAAACTATGGAGTTGTGTGTGTATGATATGATATAAACAAAGGTTTGAATTAGCAAAGTAATCTGAGTCATACGCCAAAATAAAATATATATATTTTTTAAAAACTTTTTCTCTTGAAGTTCTAAAATGAATTCTTTCCCAATTCAATCCCATATTAATTTAGGAACACACAACTTATAATTTTTTTCCTAAAAGAAAATAAAATTAAATAAGAATGAATGCATGCAAAAGCAAATTAATGTATGTATGTTCTAATTTATGGATGAACATCGTGTTTTAGGCTATTGTGTTGTGATATTAAGAGTTGTAATTCAAAATTCATACGTTCTTTGGTAGAATTATACTTGAATAGGGTGTTTGAGTATAGTTTGTGTTGTAATCCATTGTATTTTCGTTTGAATTGTAAGTTTGCATAATACATTGTAGTAGGTTCTGCATTTAGCACAAGGGTGGTGCATCTTATAGGGTAGGATGCTGCATAAGGGTAGAATCAATCTTGTAGGGTTCAAGATTGAACCTTGGTTGTGTATTTGTATGTAAACTTGTTGATTGTGGTGAAATCTTTGCATAATTGTGCAAAGTAGTGGATGTAACTCTTGAGTTAGAGTGAACCAATATAAAAATTCTTGTATGACCTTCTATTCATTGTTCCATTAACATTCATGCATCATATTTGCTTGACTCACATTTTACTAGTATAAATAGCTTGTTAAATTTTTGAAACAATCGACTGTTTTTTTTTTTTTGGACAGCAACTAAAACTCAACTCTAGCAATAAAACAGTTAAGTAAATTGAGTTTGTAATCAACTATTTTTCTAGAAACTTGGAGTAATTGATCTTATATTGGTTTCTTGAATAAATACTTAGTTTTATCATTCAAATAAAATCATTTTCGCTTCAAAAAGGGTGTTGTTTTTTTTTCCTGTTTTGTGATTAAAACAGTGTTGAACTGGTTTTTCTTGATAAAAAGATATTGCATCCAATTGATTTCAAAACTTGCACACTAATTTCTGAGTTTTAAACTAAATTGTGTTACATCTTTCCTTTCTGCTTTGAACAAACTGGTTTTGAATTGTATTGTGAAATTATTTTTTCACATTGGTTTGAATTTGTCACGTGTTTGGCAACAACACTGCACTACTCCTTTTCACTGCTTTGCATTAAAAACTTTTAATCAATTATTTTATAATTTTAGCAAACTATTTTCTGGAATCCTTGATCTTTTCTTTTTAAAATTAGTTATGCATAAAGCTACTTTGTGAAAGACACATACACAGGGTTTCACTGTTCTCAAATTAAAAACTACCTCTATTTAAAGATTTTAATTGATTAAAATCTAATTTTAGCTTACTATTTTTCTGCTGAAGTTGCTAAAACTTTTCTAAGTGCTGGAAAGGAAATTCTGCAAGCTATTTTGGCATTTTAGCTAACTGTGTTTTACTGCTTGTACATTCTTATTGCATTTTAACTTGTTGTTTAGTATTTTAATTGGCTATTTTGTGTATACTTTGTATTGTGATCATTATTTCATAAAAATACTCATTCTCTTGATTTTCAGAAAGGATTAATAGTTAAATTCACCCCCTCTTGAAGCTTGGCCAACATATTTTTCAACAATTGATATCTAGAGTGAGTTCTTGAAAGTTACTCAAGTTGATCCAAAATGGTTGAAAACAAACTTTTGTTTACTGATGGAGCCTCAATCAATAGGCCGCCTATGTTTTATGGATTAATCTATCAATTCTGGAAAGTTAGAATGATAATTTTTATTGAATCGGTTGATCAAGGTGTATGGGATGCTATTGTGAATGGACCTTTTGTGCCTCAAGTTTTTGTTGAAGGACAATATATTGATGAACCTTGGTGTGATTGGACTGACAGTGGGAGGAAGAAAGCTTAATATGATTTTATTGCAAAGAATATAATAACAGTCTCTTTATCTTGATGAATTTTTAGGGTATCACAATGTGCTTCTACGAAAGAAATGTGGGGTACCTTGGAAGTCACACACGAAGGAACAAGCGATGTCAAAAGAGCAAGGAAGCATGCGTTAATATAAGAGTATGAGTTATTCGGGATGAAGCCAGGGGAGACGATTGCGGACGTCCAAAAGCGATTCACTCACATTGTAAATCATCTGATACGTTTGGGAAAGGCGTTTGATAAGGAAGAGCTAAACATAAAGATTCTAAAGTGCTTGGATAGAAGTTGGCAACCAAAGGTCAGAACCATTTCAAAAACAAGAGACCTCACCACCTTGACTACTGCAGCATTATTCGGGAAGCTCAGAGAACACGAGTTAGAAATGAACAGACTGAATAAGCAAGAGCATGGTGAGAGAAAGCAAAAGGGAATAACACTCAAGTCTACGGTTCAGAAAGAAGACAGTGATGATGAGTGTTCCAGTAGCTGTTGTGAGACCGAGACCCTAACACTGCTGACTCAAAAATTCAAAATATTCTTAAAAAAACAAGGGAAAGGACAAGAGTCAAACATCAAAGAGGTATAATAAAAAGGTTGACAATTCTTTTAATTTTACATGCTTTTGTTGTGGCAAACAGTGTCACATAAAGATGGAGTGTCCGAATTAGACAAATAAAGAAACAACTCTCAAGAAGAAATATGGGAATAACAAGAAGCATAGAAGGGCAGACATCGCATGGGAGGATAATGACACTTTCTCCAGCTCTTCATTATATAAAGAAGAGGAAGCGGATCTCTGTACGATGGCTAGATATGACACTGAAAGTAGTGTAAGTTCTAACATCTCTCTAACTCATGAGAACTATAGCACTTTGCTTAATGCTTTCAAAGAAACTCATGAGGAAGTTAACCGTCTGACACTTTCAAACAATAGACTCAAGGGACTAAACAATTGGCTTGAAATTAAAGTAATACAACTAGAAGAAGAGTTATCAAATTTAAAATTGTTCTTGTAGTTGTGCTGAAGTTGTTAAAGTGACCAATTGTCATAACTGTGAAGTTTTGAAAGAAAAGGTTAAGTACTTGAGTAAAATTTTTTCTAAATTTTTAAAGAGAATTGCTAATTTGAATGCTCTGCTTGGTTCTCAAAATTGTGTTTCAATAAAGCAGGCATCGATTTTCAAGGTAGTTTTAAGAAGAAAGTAAAGAAGTTTAAAAACTTTTTTAATCAAAGTATGAAAACAACTTCACCTTTGGTCTCTTGTTTCTATTGCATGGAGATGGGTCATACGATTAGACATTATAGAGTAAGGTTACATTATTTGCCTAAAGGCCTTGTAAAGTTGGTTCCCAAGGGTACCATTAAAAAAATTGGACCCAAGTTTAACAAGGAAACAACTCTTGCAACTTAAACTATTTTGCAGGGACAGTGGACAACCAAGAAGTAACTGCGGTACTTGGGACAGTGGTTGTTCGAAGCATATGACGGGTGATGCTTCAAAGTTTGTTAACTTAAAAGATAAGATAAGAAGGCTATGTGACTTATAGAGATAACAATAGAGGAAGAATCCATGGTAGAGGTGATGTCGGGAGTCATGACTCAATAATAATCAAGGACGTGTTATTGGTGGATGGGCTAAAGCATAACTTGTTGAGTATTAGCCAGCTGTGTCATAAAGGCTACAAAGTCACATTCAAATTGGACTTGTGCCTCATATCAAATCCATCAAGTCATCAGACCTTGCTTATTGGTAAAAGAGTAAACATACTCTAGATTCACTTGGACATTATTCATTGTAGCTAAGGATCATGCATTCACAACCTTTGAACATCTCGCCAAAGTTTTACAAAATTAAAACAATTGTCATATATCTGCAATCAAATATGACCATGGGGAGTTTCAAAATGAGAGGTTTGAAAGTTTTTTGCAATAAACATGGTATAAAACATAATTTTTCCTCTCCAAGAACCCCACAGCAAAACGGAGTTGTAGAGAGGAAAAATAGATCTTAGGAAGAGATTGCACGTACTTTGTTAAATGATTCAAAACTTCCAAAGTACTTTTGGGCAGATGTTGTTAATGTTGTTTGTTATGTTTTAAATTGTGCTTTGATCTTGACTCATTTTGAAAAAGACTCCCTATGAGCTTTTTAAAGGAAAAAAATCGAATATTGGTCATTTAAAGTGTTTGGTTGCAAATATTTTATTTTAAATAATTGAAAAGATAATGTTGGCAAGTTTGATGCTAAGGGTGATGAAGGAATCTTTCTTGGTTACTCTTCTCATAGTCATGCATATGGAGTTTATAATAAAAGAACCATGATTGTAGAAGAATTTGTGCATATTGTATTTGATGTGACTAACCTTCAATTGCAAGATGTTTCTAAGAACAGTGCAGGTGTGAGAAAGATAGTGTTAGCACCAGTGGGCTGCTGTATTGATTTGATGAAGCCAACCATGTGAAGAAGTTCAAGACCATATGATCATATGTGGAATGCATGAAGATTTCATGAGAATTGAAGAGTTTGGTCTAGAACCTAGGATTGTATGTTGTGGGGTAAGTTTGAGTTCAAATCAGTGATGCATGCAATCTTAATCAAGGATAAGCTCCATAAGTATTTTCTGAATTAACAAAAGATTTGACAAATCATTAAAATCAGAAATTACATTTTAATTAACTGTTTTAACTGACTCAAGAAAAACAATCGACTGTTTGCCAAAACAATCGATTAACTTTTTAAGACAGATGTCTATAAATATTTGGCATGGTTTTTGAAAACACACAAGACACGAAATTGAAATCATTCTAAACATTTTTTGAACAAGAACATTTGAGTTTTCAAAGAGAGCAAAAGCGCCCTTGTGTCTAGTGATCAAGATCAATCAATCGTTTTCATCAAGAACTGTTTTCTCGAACTACTACTGGAGCTTTGAAGTTGATTGAGACAGTTTCTTCACTGATTTGATCATCAGACTAAGCCTTCTATACCTTTTCTTTATTACTTTTGTAATTTATTGTATAGAAGTGCTTGTATTGTTGAGACTGTGATAATTCTTTCACTATATTGAAGGTTATTCTGTTGTGAGTTACCTGGGTTGGTAATTCTGTTCTGTACAGTGAGTTACGTACAGGTTGTAACTTGCTGAGGGGATCAGCAAGGGGTGTTCTGGAATATACAGTGGAGTCTGTATAGTTTTGGGTTCTGTTGTAGGTTCAGCAGATTGTTTGTTGCGGGGAGCGGTGTTTACTTGTGGGGAGCAAGTTGTTGTTTTTCTGTAAACTGATCTAGTTTGATCTTTTTATAGTGGAAATCTTTACAGTGGTGTAAGGGACTGGACGTAGCCCTTGTGGAAGGGTGAACCTGGATAAATCTGTTGTGTCTTGAATCTCTCTTGCCCTCTCTTGATTGTTCTTGTTAAATCTTGTTGTGTTTCTTGAATTTTCAGAATCAACTGAATCTTGCTAATTGAATAACTTCATCAACTTTCTGAAACCTTTTTAATAACTTCTGAAAACATATAATCAGAT
>Ga0099825_1007270_pt1 | contig 13536 bp, 4 predicted proteins | sample SiratroredBW_FD_76838 | JGI IMG/M metagenome (GOLD analysis project Ga0099825, IMG submission 76838) | Root nodule microbial communities of legume samples collected from California, USA - Siratro red BW | ecosystem: Host-associated > Plants > Roots > Nodule | place: USA: California | collected... | reverse complement strand
ATGTTAACTGCGCAATGTATCTAAGTCATCAAATATAAATATATACTTGATTTTTGTTATCATCAAAACTTTATCAAATGATTTGATCCTCTAAAGGGACTTTGGACCGTCCAATGTTCAACAGAAACTATATGAGAAAAAAATTTAACACCCTTGTAATGCATACATCTTAGGTTTAGTTAAAGGTGCGTTAGTGTTTGACAAAGCAGGGACCAAAGTACACGTCATGTACTTAACTTCTTTTAACTAATATTTATAGGATCAGATGCTACAACTTGGATTATATATGTTTAGTTGTTTTGTATAGAGAGTTACACAAGACCACAAATATGAAAGCAAAAATAATGAGTGGTTGTGTGTTACTATTATAATCATGGACATGGCATCATATGACATACATTGTGTTTATTTCCAACATTCAACCAACGTTCCTATTGATGTGCAAATGGAGCTGAGGCTGAGTATTCAACTTTCAGAACACACCTCATTATGATATAATTAGGTATAAAGTAAAGATAAATATATTTAAGGTAATCAAGTACAATTTCTAACAAAGCAATATGTCATATTCTTCTTTATTTTTGTCTTTAATATTATTTTTTGTTATAATTTTCATAACAAGCATTATGTTATTGCAATTTTTATAGACTTCGTATCTATACTTGGAGAGATAAATGTCGATCCAATCCTATAAGGATGAACAATAATAGACGTAATATACCATAATAATTTGTTTTGCTATTATTAATGACACTAATATGACAGCTAAGGTGTCAACACCCAATTTTATACGGGCAAATAAAATTATTTCAAAATAAAAAATAAGAAAGTAAAAATTTAAAAATTGTGTTTTTAACATATTTTTTTCATTTTAAAATAAATAATAATAAAAAAATGTTTTGATTTCATTTTTATTTTATGACAAAATTTTTAAAATAAAATTCATAAAAAAGAAAAAGAGTAAAGAAAAGTTGGATGTTTTAAATTCATTAAAAATGTGTTAAAGGAAAAAAATCAAAAATCAAAATTTTCTATTAAAGAGTTGTCACGTCACATTTTCTCCCTCTACGATATAATCTGACTGCCTTTTCACGCACCTATTTTTAATGCACGAAAATTAATTTAGAATTAAAAAAAAAGAATTAATTAATAGAATTTGATCAGATTAGTGATAGAATCTGGTGATTATTCCGCTTAAATGCAAATAATGGTATTAATTAGATATTATTCTGCTTAATTTCAAATAATGGTAATAATGGAGATTATGCCTAATTGCAAATAATTCTGATTGATTGGGATTTATATCTCAATTAAGCGCATTAAAGTGGAATTATCTAGTAGAGCAATTGAGAGGTTTGAAGAAATTTGATAAAATAAAGGGATGACACATTTTTTTAAGAGAGCACTAGAATTACACATGAAAAATTACTAAAGATCTGAAGGATTGAATTAGAAGAAAGATGTGAATTTTGTTAAAGCTGGTATTCAACTAGTATATCTTGATCACTCAGCCTCATGTGATTGTTCTATTTATTCTTGTTTTGTTTGTCCTTGTTTTGTTTGTTTTGACCTGTTGAAATTTCAATATCATGAATATTAGTATTTTGTATTGCTTGTAAATAAATTTGCATTATAAACTTGTTTTTGTTACACTAGAGATGCTGCTCTAAGCACATCTCGTACTTCTTTTTGTTATATCGAAGATGCTTCTCTAAGCACGTCTAGTTGTTTAACTGCTATTTCACACGGTCTCATACTTCCCACCAAAACCGAAATCGAAAAACAGTAGACAAAATTCAAATTCATTAGAGACCGCATTTTGCCATAGCCAAATTCGATTTCCCAAACCAACGAATCCTCTAACCAGTAAATCACTAAATAGTAACATGTGTTCAATTTACCCCAAATCGAGTACCAGAAAACCCAAAAACCCTAAATCTTAGTAAATCATGGAAGCAAAAACATCAAAGCACTCAAACAGGAACTCAAAACCATAAAGAACAACAAATATTTAATAGAACCACTGAGCACTTATCCACCCTCAATCCTCAACAAAATCAAGAGGTTGCTGCTCTGTCACAATCACCATCTCAACCATCCTAAAACACCCATAAAATGAAAATTTCCAAAATTCAAAATCTTAGTGAATCATAGAAGCAAGAACACCAAAACAATCAATAGGAACTTTAATCCCCATCAGAGCACTCCAAAAGAAACCCTAAACCATTTTTTTATTATTACCATTATTTTCTTTCTTTCTTTTCTTAACAAATCAATAAATAATGTTTTTTCCAAATAAATTTCTGAAAATATAAAAAACACAAAATTTTAAAATATTAAAATATCAAATATCATCAAACAAATTTTCAAATTAGAACTACGTGAACCCTGATTTTTATCCTAGATTGAAGTACGTAGGACCAAGGTCAATCCTTATCGGCCCCAAAAAATAAAAAAAAAATATTTTCTTTGTGTTATTTGCATTATTTTTATTGTTTATCTTTATTTTATTTATTTTTATTTGTTTCACATCTTTGTTTATTTTTATTTATATTTTATTTATTTTGCATCTTTTATATATTGTTTATGGCACCTTTTATTATCTTCTTTTTATCTTTTATTTGCATTTTTATTTGTTTTTTTATCATTTTATTTATTTATTCTTATTGCATCTTTATTGTTTTTATTTTTATTTTCAATTGCATCTTTATTATTTATTTATTTATTTTTAATTACATTTTTAATATTTTCTTTGTTTATTTTTATTTGCATTTTCATTTCTTTTTAATTGCATTTTTATTGTTATTGTGTTTTTTTGGGAAAAATAACATTTCATTAAACCACACTCATTTTCTTATTTGATTAAAGGTACCGTCTTAGGACAAGCATTATGGGGTGCTAATGCCTTCCCTACACATAACCGACTCCCGAATCCTAAACTTGGTTCGTAGACTATTTTTTCTTAATTTTGTTTTTTTCTCTCTATAATTTCCCATAATAAACTGTGATTGCGACTTCAATCTCAATCTAAATATTTCTAAAATTAATTTTTATCGCCCCATCGTGATCCCGGTTGTGACATAAGGTTATATTTCAATCTATTATATGAAATCCCTTTCCCGCTTAACAATTTGGACAAGTTACAAAACATTGACACAAGGGACGAATTGATGAGAATTGGGTCACAAAACATGCCTATTGGATCGATGTATGGAATTTTTCTCTACACATGTGAATACATGAAATGGTAGATAACTAATTTTATATATCTTTCTATGTAACAACTACTGCAACATCCAAGTAACTAACATGCTAGACAAACTATGTTACCCACATTCAAAATTGGTACCTCCCTCCCTAAATATTATTCAGTTCCTCAAGAAAATCCTTGTACAACTCCTAAGTATATGATGCCTCCATGACAATCGACTATGGATGACAAACGTCATTCATTTTTGTCACGTTCAAAAGCTCATATGTCAAATTTATTTACAATAAATATTAAAACACCAACTTTGGTCCATGCTTACGTGTAATTCCTTAGAATATTTTCATATTCAAGTGGACAATTTCACTGCTTAATTTCCAAATTACAGTACATACTAATATATGAGCACAAAATATCTGTCAAATTTTCATGTTGTGGCCAACAATACCCTTTTCTCAAAGAACTACCCCTTCCCGATAACAATACCAATTCAAAAAACAATCAACTCCGATACATAACAAATGTCATCTTCACTATAGCACTCAACATAACTGTAAAGATTAAAAATTTAAAAATATAATAAATAACGAAAAAAGTTATTTCAATTAATCACACTAGTAGAGAAGTGGTCTTCTAAATTAGTTATGGAAAACATTGTACGTCGGTTTTGGAATCGACGTTGACCTAGACGACATTAAAAGTCTTGGACGTATAACATCGGTCATGCAACCAACGTAATATGTATGCCACTACATCCGTTGAAAAATAGAAATTGACATCATATATCAAACTAAAATAACTGAAAGAGATGAATACTATGTCGGTTGTAAGCTACAATCGACGTAATAGAGAACTTTTTACGTTAGTTTTGAGCTACAACTGACGTAGAAAGTGCTATATTACATCGGTTGTAACTTACAACCAACGTAAAAAGTCATTTTTACTAAATTAACGGGTTAATAAATCTCTAATTGATACAAGAAAATACCACAAAAAATTTTAGAATTTTCTAGCAAGTATAGATATGTGAAATCAAAGGCTACAATCTAAAAAACTGGATGAAAAATAACAAAAGTTATGGTCGTTTGAAGTTTTTTCGCCCTAAATTTTTGGAACCCTAAATCTATGATAAACATATACAATGTATGAACTCTACGATCAAATATATACTAAATCAAGATGATGATAAAAAGTTTGGGTCGAAAATAAATTTCTAACTATTTTTAATGAATTTTACAAAATTACTAACCTCTTGCAATGAGAAGAGGCAAGGGGTGTTGAACCAAGCATTCAACCTAGACTACCAAGAAGCTTGCGCACACCAAACGAACGTGGAAGAAGCCAAAAATGGAGCATCTCAAACCTTAGCAAAACCAATAAACAACAAAGATACAAATGAAAACCAGTTAGAAGTGGCACCACGCGAAATACAAATGAAAACTAGTGATAATAAAAGCGGCACCACGCGAAGGCTGGGAAGAGAGGGCAGCGAGGTTGAGGAGGAGGCAACAAGGTTGAGGAGAAGGTGAAGAAGAACATGAAGGAGAATGTGAAGGAGGAGAAGGTGAAAGAGAAAAAAACGTAAGAGAAAAATATAAGCGTAAGAGTTAATATCTCTTAAAATCCCTAATTTTAACTCGAGGCACATACTACGTCGGTTGGGAGTCCCCAACCAATGTAGTATTTGACAAACTTTTATCAAATTTTCTTCAAAATTCACTCGTGCGCCAAGAGGAGGATATTACGTCGGTTGGAAAGTCTTAACCGACGTAGTATGGGCTATAGACTATGTCGGTTGACACCTCCTAACTGACGTAGTATCTTGAGTGCCATTACAAAGCTTTCAAATTTATACTTTTTTCAGTCTTTTCTATGTCGATTATGAGTGACAACCTACGTAGAATATGATATATTACGTCGGGTTTGAGCTAACCGATGTAATATCTCTTAAAATATTTACAAAATGCCACCATATTTTTGTTTACATTGGTTCCGTTTTAATTGACGTATCATCTTGATGTGGAATGAGATTTTTTTTACTAGTGTCAAACTCTTGATTAATATTATCCAATGATTATCTTTATTGATAGATATAATGTTTATAAATTGTTTTAAATCTAAATTTTATATGTGTAATATTTTTTTATATAACTTTAAAATTATAATATATATATATATATATATATATATATTTATATATATTTATAATAATAATAACATTGTAGTTGTAATTTAATATATTTGTAAATATAAATAATATTTCATTATTTTAAAATTGTGTTAATATAAAATTAATAAAAGTATTAAAATGTTAAAATTTATTTTAAAATATGAAATTTAAAATGTTGATTTAAATTATTATAATGAATTAATTTTTTTATAATTATTAATTTAAATTATACTTAATTATTTTAATATTAATAATTAATAACTAAAAATTAATATTATTAATTTAAATATATGTGAATAAATATTTATATTAAATTTAATTATTATTTTGTAGTTATAGCAAATTTAATGATCTATATAAATTATTAAAGTAGTAATTTTTTAATTATTAATATAAAAGAATTTGGTAATTCATTCTTATTAATAATTTTAATTTCTAAAAAATTAATAAATATTAAAATTATACTGAAGAAGTGAGAGTAATAAAAAATATTGTCACACACTTTGATATATTAGAAAGAGTAGTTCTAACAATATACTTTTGTTATATTTTTAATATTTTTTTAATGATTATTGACTCTAAATAATACTATTTTACTAAATGACATAAATACTACACAAAATTATTAAGCTTGACAAAAAAACTTAGATAGGTTAATTGATAAAAAATTCGACAATTTCTCTCAACCACAAGCTCATTATTTAAATTTTACACTAAATTTGTTTATGATAAATCATTATATTTTTTATTATTAATAAATTAAATTTAATAATAAAGATAAATTTATAATGTTATACTATATTTATCAATATATTTATAATACTATTTATAATTAAAATATATTCAAACATTTATTAACTACTATTTTTCTAATTAATATTACATCTATAAATTTATTAACAGTAATAAATTTGAATTAATAATAATAGTCAATTACATTTTTTTTTCAATTAATAATAATTAAATTATTATTTTAGTATACAACAATAATAAAGTTGTGAAATTTAAATTTAATATTAATAGTTCATATGAAAAATAATTTACATTCACATTAATTATCACTGTTAGTCTTTTTATTATTTGTATGCTACAATAATTTTAAAAATTATTAATTTTTATTATTGCTCATATATATATATATATTGTAACATTTTTAATAATACTAAAAAGTTAAAATTAAATACTAATTAAAACCTTTAATATTTAAAATATTTTAATTAATTTTAAAGTAACTTGATTTTAAGATAATTATAAATTATTATTATTATTAATTTATTTTTTAATACTATTTATTATTTGAAAATATCTTCTAATATTTAAAATAATTTTCTAATATTTTAAAACTTTGTACATGTCTTTTAAATTGTAAAAGATATCTTAGATATAACTTTTTATAGTATCTAGATATTACTATCTTAATTTATCACATATAAAAAGAAATGGGCTTTAAGAAGAGTTTATTTTGGGCGTGGGAAGGGCTGCGGATAAGACCAATGGGACACGCTTCCGAACTCCAAATTGACTCATCAAACAAAACATCAGATAAGCTTGCATTCATAAAATATTTTTTGAGTAAGGAAATAATTTGTAGAAATAATAAGTATTAATTTTGTAATAGAAAATAAAAAGTTAAGAGACATAGGATGAAATAATGATGAAGTGAAGTGAAGAGAGAGAGAAAAGAGGGAGACACGTGGCCCTAGTTTCCATGTAGGCGGAGGGAACTGTTATATATGCGTCTCCTTCTGCCACCCACAATTGCTAACCTTAACCTTAACCTTAACCTGCACCAACACACTCTCCACTATCTTCTTCTTCTTCTTTTCATTCATTCCACACACCGTTGCATGATCCTCCCACAATGGCTTCCGCCTGCGTCAACAACATAGCAATCTCGCCGGAAACCACCTTCCTCGACCTCCCTCCCTGGCTCTCGCCTCGCGGATCCGAACCCGAACCCGACTTCGAGTTCCCCCTCGATCCCCCCGCCACCATGCTCCCCGCCGACCAGCTCTTCTCCGATGGAAAACTAGTCCCTCTCCACCTCAAAACCCCCACCATCACCACCACCGCCGCCGCCTTCCAAACCCTAAACCTAACCAACGCCGCAGCAACGACAATCTCCCCTCAAACCCCCAAAACACCTACCTCTGCCGCCGCCACCACCGCTACCGACCCCTATGTCTTCTCTCCCAAAGCCCCCCGCTGCTCCTCCCGCTGGAAAGACCTCCTCGGCCTTAAAAAACTCTACCACACCACCACCCCTACCAAACCCTCCCCCTCCACCACTTCCAAATCCCTAAAAAATCTCCTTCACCGCAAAACGGCGTCGTCTTCTACCAACTCCGAAAATGCGCCACTTCTCACAAACTCCTCCGACGCTGAATCCCTCTCCATCTCCTCTCGCCTCTCTCTCTCATCCTCCTCCTCCAGCCACGACCACGACGACCTCCCTCGCCTCTCGCTCGATTCCGAAAAATCAAACCCTAACCCCAATATGACCTCAAACATAAACCCTAATCTCAACCAGATCTCGATCCACCGTAACCCTAACCCTAGAATCCGATTAGTCAAACCCCGTGCCGGGTCCTTCGACTCCAACAAAACCGTTTTGGATCAGCCTTCCCGCCCTGGGAGGAGTCCGATCCGGAGAGAACCGGAAACGGTGGGGTGCAGGGGAGTTTCCGTGGACAGCCCTAGAATGAACTCTTCCGGGAAAATCGTGTTCCAGAGCTTGGAACGAAGCTCGAGTTCTCCCAGCACGTTCAACGGTGGGCCCCGCTTCAAGCACCGTGGCATGGAGCGCTCTTATTCTGCTAACGTCAGAGTCACGCCCGTTCTCAACGTCCCCGTTTGCTCCCTCCGTGGTGCGTCCAAATCCGGTTCGGTTTTCGGGTTCGGGCAACTGTTTTCTTCGCCGCAGAAGAAAGAAACAACGGGGAGTAACAGGGGGCACCACCAAAGTGGTAGGAGTAATCGGAATTGACGTAAATACCCTTCTTTAGAGGAAGAAAAAGGGTAACATATTATTGACTAGGCTTTTTTTTTGGTTTCTTTTTCACCCTTTTTGCCACCTGATCAATCAATCTCTCTCTGTTCTGTTTTTATCTAATCCCGGAATGGAAATATTGCAGGAAGAGGCATGGTCTTGATTGGGGGTTTGGTTGGTTCATTTGATTTGATTTTGTTAAAGTTTTAGGTTGATTAATGTAAATACGCGAGGTGGGGTTGGATGGATTTTTAGATGCCCTTGTTGTTTTCTCAGCTTGCTCATAATTGATAAAAGATCCCGTTACTGTGGCTGAAACAGTGAGCTCTTTGGTTTTTTACGGAGCTGTTATTTTTTTTTTAAATTGATGATGGGAAAGTAAAAGGTGATTTTTTTATTAGTATTAAAATGTTTCGAGATCTATGGTGGTAACATGCTGAGTTTATCTCGTGTGTCTGTTTGTGGGTTCTGTTTTTTGTTTATTTTTTTTCTTTGTTGTGAAGTGTTTTGGGAAATGATGCCAAAAATTCAAACAGAGGCGCCAGCTCTGCTGAATTATTATTTGCACGTCAGTCTGATCCCAAACCTTTCATGGCTTACAATGAAGTTTTTAATTAAATCTAAGTGACAAATTATTGTCTATTTTTAATCTATGATGTGTTATATATTATGTGTTTTTTTTTTGGGGTGGAATTAGTATGGGGGTGGTCCACGTGTGAGCTTCATGGAAGATTGAATAGGGTGGGGGCAGGGTTGTTTTCTTTTTCTTTTTTCTTTTAATCAAGATGTGTGTACTTTGATCTTGGACATGGGATGAGTTTCCCAGAAGGGATTATGATCCTTGAATGAATACTCCAACACAATTTCACTATTAAATTTGCCGTTTCTGTGCGTCCGAGATATTGATGGACGGGAGGAACAGAACACGCACAATTTGGGTCATCTATGTTTGTTGTCCGTCAGGGTTTTATGGTTTTGTTGGATGAAGTTGTTTGTTCACTTGATGATGGATCCATTGGATGAGAAGATCTCACTCATGGACATGATGGGGTCCCTTGTTAATTAGATATGGTAGGACCATTTCCTGTTTGCTAGAAGCAATTTGATATTTGGTATAAGCAAAGTGCATAATTGCGGGAAGGGATATGTTGAAAAGTTGAATGGCTTTGGACCCCTTCCCCTTTTCCATCCTTTATGGTGATAGTAATGCTTCTACTTCCGTGGTACTATCACGGGTCTTGGTCACATTCAAATTATATTCTTGGGGATTAAACTCCTAATTAGATTGGACCCTTTGTCGGTTTAGTTGCCTCGCTTCATGATCCATTTATTCCCATTTCCAAATCCCAAACTTCATCTATTTTTATTTATATATATCTATAACTCTACACACGCATCTTGTACTCCACTAGTACCAGACTGCGATCAAACAAACAACTCTTCACCAACGGAAACGAAAAGTGTACCAACCAAGGAGATATAAAATAATGATGCTTCGATTTTTGTTTTGTTTTTTTAGTAGTTAGGAGTAGGCTAAAATCACGTGGCTAAAAGAGAGTGGTCATTTTTAATTCTCTAAATAAATAAGTAAAATGAATGTTGTATCGTTGTGTCTGCATCACTCTGTTTGTGTATCGGATGTGAATGGGAGAAGACAAGTTCCTTTCCTAGTTCACTTTTATTTATTAAACTCAATTTAACAATTAGCATTTCGCTTCACAACTTCTCTCGTCCTTTTCATGAAATAATACTCTGACCGAAATTCCTCATTTCGAAAAGCAAGAAATAAAACATGGGCGTGGGTTAGATGTTTTACCTTTCAAAATTGAAAGAAAAGAATCGTTAATGTCATTCATTTTAAGGGATAACTAATAAAATGAATTATTTTGTAGCATTTATCGTTAGTGAGGGTAAAAAAAAAAATGTTATTGATTGGGGAATGATAGAGTTGAGTTGGTCTTGCAGAAAATTCAGTTGTGTTTGTTGTTGAAGTGGCGTCCCATCTCTCAGCTGCGCGCATGCTCTGGGGTTCTGTATCTATGACTGTGAACTATTGATTTGACATTTTCTCATTCAAGCCGTAGCATAGCATGGTATAACTATTCCTTCTCCAGATAACACCGTGCTCCAAGAATATACTCCGTCCATATCCAGATAAATAACTATACCTACCTCATTTCAAGAATGAAATGAAAAAAATGTTCATAATATTATATCTTAAAAGCTATTTTTTAGTGTTCTCAGTGGTCATAACTTACAAGGTAGTAAAATAAATTTTATTTATTAATAATTATTAAAAAATGAAAAAAAAATCTAATTTTGAAAATAATGATAAAAATGGTATGTGAGAAGTTGAGACATAACTAAAATTTGACAGGTAGGGGGTGCATGGCATGCTATGCAGAGATTGGAGCAATTTATTGCACCCCATAGCATAGAAATGAAGAAAAGCATGAAAACCTGAAAACCCTACCTAGGCAGCATTGCAGCCATGATGAGCCATCTTGCTCCCTTTTATTTTCTTTTTATATATTTTTCGTCCATTTGATGCATCTGATATGATATGATATGGGTGAGCTGTGTTGACCAGTCCTAAGCGAGTAGTCCCCATTATAATACCACATTTGTTCCCATTAGAGTTTGGGCTTTGTGACAACGTGAAAATGGATGCACCTACCAACACTTCTTTTTATAGTCATGCTGCCTGTGTCTGCTTACTGTGTCCCAATGCAGCATCGCAAGGCTACTTGTGTCTTTTCACATGTGGAGGGGAAGTGCAAGGGCCAAGGGCTTGTAGTTGTAGTTGTAATTGTAGCAGTATTAGCAGTAGGGTCACGTGCCCCAAACTGATTCCCTAAATCCAAATAACCCCTAGATTCTTGCCATATTTTGCTAGTTTATTCGTATTCTTAATTAATTTCATTATGAAAGCCAACCAGGAAGGCAGTTTAATAGCTGAAAAGCAACCCCAGGTTAATTAATGAAAGCTCGCAAAGTCTATAAAAGCCTCCCATTAATTAAATACCACTAGACCTTGTAGTATTATTCAATGGGAGGGGTGAGTGTATTTAAAGCATGATCTCCTTCATCTGATTTTCTGTGTCTCATAAAGAAAACAATATGTTTGTTGAATAATAAGAGAGCCTGCAAAAGGCTGATGGGAGAGTTTTGGGGCATCAAAGAGAGAACGTGCTTATGTACAGTTGGGTCTCTGCACAGATTCCCCCTCATCCAATCCCTTTTACTCTATCATATGCATCACTGCCAACCCCAACCCCAACCCCCCCTCCCCTTCTCTCTCTCTCTCTTGCATAGGGAGTGGGTCACTGGGTCAGTGCACAAAAGGGATGAGAAAAGGAGGGTGCTGTTGCTAAAATGCTAACGGCTAAAAAAGGGTGAGTATCTAAAGATGAGGGCAGACACAAATAACAAATAATTTCTGTATAGTGAAGATAAAATTGTTAAAAAAGAGGGAAGATATGATTAAATTAATCACTCGATTCATCACTTCATATCAATTATTAGTTAGTATTAGTCACTCTACTTTTTGACATGAAATAAATTTGAGGGAAGAGATGACTGACTTGGGAACATATCTGTCCTCATCTTCATCAACATTGCAGGTCCCCCTTGTAAGATTGAAGAGCAGGTGAGAGGATGGATGTTTTAGAAATAGAATAATGCTACTACCACCTGTGAGGTCCGTACTACAGTGTGGGGGCATGTGAACTACTGGAGTTTACATCACAGTATCTTCATGAGCTGGACTGCCAAGGATAATTTGTTGTTGTTGTTATGTTAGAACATGTCATAAAAACTGCAATGGGTTTGGGTCCCTTTGGAATTTAGTACTGCATGCATTGGACAACTTTTTACGGTTTTACTGTACCTAAATCAGAAGGACCTTTGGTTGGAGCTGAGATGTCATGTTATTTCCTTTCTTTCTTTCCTTTTCTTCTTCACTCAGTGGTGCAGCAAAACGACAACAGCAAACAAAGGCATGATTCTGGCCACTTGCTTCGGGAAATAAGATCTGCTAATGCTTGGAAAATTTTGCATGTGTCACCATATCGTTCCAATCTTAAGCATTTATATATAAACATTGCACGTCTTGAATATATTACGATATATCACCTTCTAGGCATCTAGATGCTGCAGTGCATGGTGGACCCAATAGTTCAATGGAATTGGGTTGCATTTGCAGACTCAGTTTCACAAGTTCAATGAATTAAACGGCCCGATTTACTACCAACAAACAAAGTATGCTAATTTTGATGGGGAACCTGTTAAGTAACCCCACCATGCTTTTCCTGTTTTCCTTATTTTTTTTTTCCATTTCCTAAATGCAGGAAATGGGTTACGTATAGGAAGCACAAAATTGAAATAAAATTACTACTTGCAAATATTGTCAGGTAATAGAATATTCAATTTCTTATATTAGTTAAAATTTATCATTTAAGGCACGTTTTCAGTTTAAAATAAGAATTCCATGAGTGAGATGAATTTTACTTGAGACTTTGAACACGAACGGATAATCAAAAGTAACCTAATACAACTTGTAACTGGATTCCTATTCTGAAGTCCTTACTCCCTTACTCCTTAACTGGCACTAAGCTGGTATGTGCTTGACAAGAATTCAATTTAAGGGTGCATTACATAAGTAGTAGTACATGAGGTGCTTATTCTGACGACATTTCTCCTAGAACTTCAGTGGTTGTTTTTCTCTGCAAAATTGCACACAAAATAACGTTGGACCAAGAATATGAATACAAAAGAAGGTTGAACTATGCATATCATTAATTAAAATCAATGCTAACTAATGGAGTACAGGTCATTCATCATTATTTTAGTCTTGGAAATTCTGTGACGAAACTATTTTATCCAACTACTAGCCACTGTAATTAAAAAAGAATCACTATCTTGTCTGCTTGTTACGAAATATCTTATGCAAAATGCAAGCTCGACCTTCCTGTCAACTACAAAGGCATGGCGTTCACTTTGGCAAGTTATCAATATTCTAATTCAGATTGTCAGATGCTAGGACTTGTGATCATTTGTCCAGTAGTCAATCCTAATCAGCTCAAGGTGCCTAGTTTTTTTTTTTTTTTTTTTTTTTTTTTTGGGGGTTTTTTTTTTTTTTTTTTTTTTTTTATTTTTATTTTATATTTT
>Ga0099825_1007269_pt1 | contig 13536 bp, 9 predicted proteins | sample SiratroredBW_FD_76838 | JGI IMG/M metagenome (GOLD analysis project Ga0099825, IMG submission 76838) | Root nodule microbial communities of legume samples collected from California, USA - Siratro red BW | ecosystem: Host-associated > Plants > Roots > Nodule | place: USA: California | collected... | reverse complement strand
GTCCAGTCCCTCACACACAGTAAGGATTTCACTAAAACAAATGATCAACTGATCAAGTTTACAACACTTGCCCACGGCAAGACAACACTGCACTCGCAGCAACCACTGCTGAACCTATAGCAGACCAAGAAACCACACAGAGTCCACTGTGCATCTCAAGAACTCCCTTGCTGAAATCCACAGCAAGTCATAGTTATACAGAATCCATTATATAACCCAGAAACGTCTCATTGGAACCCGCAGTAGATCACTGCTGAACCCACAGCAGAACAAGAAACCACACAGAAACTCACTGTGTGTTTCAAGAACACCCTTGCTGAAACCCACAGCAAGTCACAGTTATACAGAACCCACTGTATAACCCAGAACCGCCTCACAGTGCAACTCACAGTAAGCGAACCACCAGTACAGTCCCACTGTACCACGAATTACACCCCAGTAATTCAAGAACGTAGTAGCAGTTTTTAATATAGATGAAGAACACAGTCACAGCAATACAAGCACTTCTATACAAAGATTTACGAAAGTAATAAAGAAAGAGTATAGAAGGCTTAGTCTAATGATCAAATTATTGAAGAAACTGTTGCAGTTCAAGAAAACAGTTCTTGTTGACAAAGGTTGATTGATCTTGATCACTAGACTCAAGGGCGCTTTTGCTCTCTTTGAAATCTCAAAAATGTTCGTGTTCAGAAAATGTTTAGAATGATTTTCGTCACTTTCAAAAATTTCGCGCCAGTTATTTATAGACAACTGTCATTTAAAAATTCAGTCGATTAATTTTTCAAATAGTCGACTGTTTTTCTCCAGTTAGTTAAAACAGTTGTTCAAAACGCAAGTTTTGATTTTAATGATTTCTCAAAACTTTTGTTAATACAGAAAATGCTTGTGGAGCTTATCATTGATTAAGATTGCAAGCATCACTGATTAGACCTCAAAGTTATCCCACAACACACACTCCTAAGTTCTAGACCAAGTCTTCAATCTTCATGAACTCTTCATGCATTCCACATATGCTCATAAGGTCTTGAACATCTTCACTTGGTTGGCTTCATCAAATCATCATAGTAGTCCACTGGTGCTAACAAAAGTGTTTTTTCCACTAGTTTTAATAAGAAATATAAGTACAATATTTAATATAATACTATTCGTTTATAATATATTGGTAACGATATACGATACAAATAAATAGATTAATTTAGGATTGATTTTTGTTATAGGTCTAACAACAATTGAACGTGGAAGAATTCTGTAGAGTCGATCTAACAAAATTTGGATAGACGCTTTCTAAGATTTTATCTTTGTTCATAGTTTGAGTAACTCGGGTCCGATATGATCAGTGAACAATGGTTATATTATTATAAATAAATCTCGACTAGTGTGATGCTCTTGTGAGTGTAAGATGCTCATGGCTTCAAATTTTTTTTACTAATCCCAAATGTTCCTGCACTAGACGTGCAACGACCGATTTGATGATGGTCAAACCAAGAGATGATTCACATGTAAAAGACTCTCCGACACTCAAGTTAGTAAACGTGTGACTAAAAGTGTTTGAAAATGTATGAGTAAATGTATAGTGAGATAGATGATATTTCTTGTAAACGTCATATTTATAGGACTTTGTCATTAAACCTTATAATTACTCATCATGATTTTGTATGTTTAGAATCACAAATTACAATGTTGTAATCAATGAAAATGAATCAGAATCAATTAGAATCATATTATTAACTGCTAGTTAATAGTGGGCTGGGCCATAATAGATTCGGTTGAATCTGGCCTTATTATTGGGTAGGTACATAAGCCCTCTGAGGTTGTGGTTCTAACAGGTGAATCGTGTTCATGACCAAGGTGAAGTTGTCTTGGCTTGCATTTTTTGTTTGGATAAGGCATTCTCTGTTTGGAGCTTACAAGCCTATGTGGATCACATATCGAGACTCGGTAGTAGAAGTAAATCATTGTTTTTGACATGAATTAAATGGAATACAGAGGAAAAGACATTATGTGACATTGGCAAAGTGCCTATTTTTCTTCTGTCAGATTTCCACCATGTAGCCCTAGCGTACGTGGTTGCTTGTGGTGCAGTTGGATCTACCACCCGTAACATTTACATTTCTCAAATCAAAGTTTCTACCTTTTATCCATTACATTTCAGTCTCTGCTTATCTTATTTGCTTCTTGGTGCTCTAGCTACTACATTTGCTTTTTGCTCATGGATTATGTTTTAGTTATGCTCATGGCTTCTCCCTCCTCTTTTTCTGATTCTTCTGATGATGGTAGAACTATTTTTGATCGAGAGATTACACCTATTGGAGAGACAAGTTCCTCTAAACTGATTGAATCCTTGTTTAATGAAGGAGAACATACAAAGGGAACTTCCTCTCCGTCCCACGCTAGTGGTTCTCATAACCATCGTTCAAACTCCAGTTGCTGCTTCTGTAATGGTACTAACCCCTTCTCGAAAAAAAGGAAAACTCAAAACCTATAACCCTCAAAACCTAAAACCTAAACCCTAAACTCAAAACCTAGAATCTTGAAATGCCCTGAAAAGAACTAGGAAAGACAAATATCTTCCTATCTCTGATCCTGAATATTCCTGGGTTTCTGGAGAGGTAGCGACTTTTATTTTTGAGTATAATACTAAGAAGAAAGTGAATGAGTTTGTAGCTAACTTTAGCATCTGTGACGAGCTAGTTGCCTGTAGCCAAACATCGTAGGCCAGACGAAAGATTGTACATGAACACTATTAGGTCCGGTCAGACGCAGAGATTTCCTGACCGAGTTGATGATGGTCAAACCAAGAGATGATCTACCTGCAAAAGACTCTCCCACACTCAAGTCAGTAAGAGTGTGATTAAAGGTGTTTGAAAATGTATGAGTAAGTGTATAGTGAGATCGATGATACTTCCTGTAAACCTATGTCATATTTATAGGACCTTATCATTAAACCTTATAATTACTCATGATGATTTTGTACATTTAGAATCACGAACTACTATCATTATATCATTAGTAAGTTCCTAAGAGTACATAATTCCATTATGTCTCTTGTTGTCATGGTCAATTTGTTAGTACCAGTGGGTTGCTGTGATGATTTGATGAAGCCAACCAAGTGAAGAAGTTCAAGACCTTATGATCATATGTGGAATGCATGAAGATTTCATGAAGATTGAAGAACTTGGTCTAGAATATAGGAGTGTGTGTTGTGGGGTAAGTTTTAGTTCAAATCATTGATGCATGCAATCTTAATCAATGATAATCTCCATAAGTATTTTCTGAATTAATAAAAGATTTGAGAAATCACTAAAATCAGAAATTACATTTTGATTAATTGTTTTAACTAACTCGAGAAAAATAATCGACTGTTTGCCAAAACAATCGATTGAAATTTTAAGACAGTTGTTATAAATATTTGGCGCGGTTTTTGAAAAAATACGAGACACGAAATTGAAACATTCTAAACATTTTCTGAGCAAGAACATTTGAGTTTTCAAAGAGAGCAAAAGCGCCTTCGTGTCTAGTGATCAAGATCAATCAACGTTTTCATCAAGAACTGTTTTCTCGAACTGCTACTGGAGCTTTGATTTGACTGAGACAGTTTCTTCACTTATTTGATCATCAGACTAAGCCTTCTATACCCTTTCTTTATTACTTTTGTAATCTGTTGTATATAAGTTCTTGTATTGCTGAGACTGTGATATTTCTTTCACTGTATTGAAGGTTATTCTATTGTGAGTTATGTGGGTTGGTAATTATGTTCTATACAGTGGGTTCTGTACAGGTTGTAACTTGTTGAGGGGATCAACAAGGGGTGTTATGGAATATACAGTAGAGTCTGTATAGTTCTGGGTTCTGTTGTAGGTTCAACAGGTTGTTTGTTGCGGGGAGCAGTGTTTACTTCTGGGGAGCAAGTTGTTGCTTTTAATCAGTGAACCATTATAAACTTGAAGTTGATCTAATTATTTGATTTCTTGATTCAATTCTTCAAGAACTGCTTTTACAGTATACTGTGCATTCAAGATCTGTTTTTTGGTTACAGTTTATTGTATCTGGTTTATTGATATTGTGTTGAAACTGTTTTTAAACCTTTGTTGTTTGCTTTACATATCATCTGGAGTAGTTTCCATAAATATTATTCATTCTCCAAACAGTTTGAGAAAAGTTTTCAAGTGTTCAATTCACCCCCCACTTGAACTCGGCCAAAACATATTTTACACAATTTTCATGAATTCCCTAGGTTTCTATTCCTTGCACATAAACTATTTGCTGAAATGCACTGTGATATTAAAAAAAGAAATACTACAAGCAAATGAGATCATATATTAACCTGAAATTTTGTGTGAAGATAGCTTAATATGTCTATAATGTACTGTTAAAAATGTGCATTCAAAAGAAAAGTACAGAAAAAATGATAAATGTCAAAAGCCTGAATGTCAGTGCCTGAAAATATCCTGATGACACTAATAATTTGCTCTCTGTAAACAAAATTACTGCACCTTATACAATGACTGTTTTGTGCTCAATTTTTGTGTGATAATATTAAAATATTTTCAGAATATGTGGTAAAAATTTTGAGCTCACATACGCTCTAGATTAGTCACAATAAATTGTTTAATGAAGCCTGTCAAGAGCTTAAGCGCCAAAGAAAACAGAGTAAAATGTGAAATAGAAGGCTCTCGATTCTGATTTTTTTAGAAGGATTCCAATGCCATTTTGTTCCAAATTTTTGCGAGGAGTTTCTGTATGATGTTGAGCACTTATGGTTAAAATTTCATGGCAAAATACATTGTAACTCATGCAGAATAATTCAAACAACAAGCACAACCAGAATTCTAGTTTTATTTTCAGTTTTTGTAATCTACTCTAGAACTTTTCATTAAGAATTCTGTTTGAGTGCCTATTTTCATTCACTACCTTAAACTTTTGTTCAATTTTTCAACATTCGTTGAGTTTGTCATCAATTAATAAATTGAGTTTAGCTTCCCAAAGTTTTGAGCTTTTATTGCTTTACATTCTTTGACCTCTTGAGTGAATTGGACATTGGAAAAGAGTATTTGTGAATGAGTTGGAACTAATTTGCCAAGTGGATTTTTTCAGAGTTCAACATCTCAAGAGAATCTCATAAAGGAACAAGCCTCCCAAATGCAGCTGAAGTGAGAGACAAAATACTTGGAAAGTTAGAGTGATACACTTGAAAGGACGAGTTGACAAGTCTTAAGGAATAAAAAATATCAAACATTTGTATCATAATGACTTGTCACGGAATTTAGTGTTAATTTTATTTGGAATTTCTTTTGCTTGTTTTATGCTTGGGAAATATGCCATTGAAGCAATCCCAAGAGTAAACATTGTAATAGTCAAAGCGTGTAGTCATGGAAGTGTGTCAAGGGGCTTTAAGTGTCACTTGCACTTTCACTTAGGAAATTCGTCTGGTTAGTTTCTTTTACTTACATTCTTGCAACCTTCTTTTGTTATTTTCTTTATTAGGTCTCCATGGCAATTAGGATTTCATTTTCTCATGTTCATTAGATTGACCTTCCTCTTCTTTAGGATTTCACATGCACAAACTGGGAAAAATGTTTTGAAGTTTTCTATTAAGAGATGTTTCGGAAGATGATTGAGGAAAACACTATCTAGGAAAGACTCGGTACTTAAGTTATCCAAGTGACGCACCTCTCTTTCCTAGGAATCTACTCAGAAAACTTTCATTAATATTTTTTTGCAGAGAATTTCACCCAAAAGTTAAACATCTTTTTCTGAAAACATTTTATCACTCACAATTTTGAAAAATTTATTTTAAAAGTATTTGTGAAAATCTTTTCTAGATGAAAAATGAGTTATCAGTTTTATGTGTATGAGAGTGTTACAGATAATCATAAAAGGATTAAGCCTAAAAGTCATTTCCATCCTACAAAGCTCGAGATAAACCTCCCTTCTTTTTATGGACACAAAAATGATAAGCAATATATAGAATGGGAGATGAAGGTTGAGAAAATTTTTTACTGCCACCAAGTGGATGAATTTTAGCAAATTTTCCATGGCTGTGTTAAGGTTTTAAGAATATGCCAAGTTGTGGTGGAAACAAAGGAAAAATGATGATATGCGATTAGAAATTTTGAATTGGAGTGAGTTAAAGGCAGGTATGAGAAGAAAATTTGTTTCGCCTTCATATTTGAAAAAGAGAGAATATGAGAAGAAGAAGATAGAAAGAATAAAAAACTAAAAAAAAGTCTAGCTCACTTAAATCACGAACTTAAAGAGATAGAACTTAGAGAAGAAAAATTAAATGAAAAGATTCAAAATGAAAAAGAGAGAATAAAAAGAGAGGAAAGAAAGAAGAGATAGGAAAGAACAAGAAAGGCAAGACAAATGTTTATCTGGAGTTGAACTAGACATTGATATAAAATCCTCTCCTTTAGAACCATCTTATGAGAAGTTGGGTGAACCTTTGTCTGGAGTTGAATCAGATGTTGACTCTTCTTCCACAAAAAAATCTCGTGAGGAGTTAGTTGAAGGGAAACCTTTGTCTAGGGACATTGACACAAACTCCTCTTCCATAGAAAAATCTAGTGAGGATATATTTGTAGAACAATCTTTGTCTGAGGTTGAGCTAGACATTGGCACGAAAACATCACTCATAGAAAAAACCTTATGAGTTACTTGAAATTAAACAGGAAGATCAAAATATTAGGCAAACTCATAGGGTAGAAAACCATTCAAAAATTAAAAATAAAAGTACCCTTCAGATCAATTATCCATGTTTACCATAAGGTATAGGGTACATTAACCAGGGAAGGCATGTTCTTTTTACTTTCATTTTTAAATGTTATGAGAAAATGCCATATGTTTTACTATTTTCATATTTTTATAGGATGGTTTTTTTATCATGGACAAAATCATGAATAAATCAACAATAATATGGTTGTTGTTCGTAACACATTGAAATATTTGAGGACATATCCCTTTCAAAAGGGAGGAGATGATAGAATACACCCCAACCACCTTACTCAAAGAATAAAGAGGACAAAGAGTCAAAAGGTAGATCAAGAGCTTTCTAGAAGATTGGGCCCATTTGAGCTTGTTTGGGCTATCAACCAACTTCTCAGGCTCGAGTGCAACCATGCAGAGATCACTTTAGAGAACATGGAGCATAAAGAAAAAGTCCTCTAAATTGTATAAATTGTTTAGAATAGTTTAAAATAAGTTGGGTCTTGTATTTGGGCCAAGTAGAATATATTTGGGTCTTGTATTTTGGGCCAGGTAGTGTAAGATGTTGGGCTTTGAAGCCCATAAATAATGTTGACGGTCTAAGTTAGGGTATGGAGGAAGTTTTTTCCTTGTGCCACTTGTCATCACCTTGTGAGAGCCTTGTAGAGCAAGCTAGGGTTGAGAAGCTTGTCATAGAAGCCAAGGTTAGAGAGGTTGCTCTAGAAGCTAGAGAGGAATGCAGCTTATAAATAGGAGTGCATAGTGTTGTAAATTTTAAGCTTGATTTGAACTAGTGTTATGTTGTTGAAATTTTCCAGCACATTTGGTTCTTAAGCTTCATTTTTGTTACCTTCTTTTAGAAGACTAGCTTAGAAATTCCATTGGAAATTGGCCTCACCTCTTCCACTTACATTGTTCTATCACTTTCACTCTACCTCAACATGTCATTGCTTCCATTTCCATGAAGTTTCTGTTGATTATAATTACTCCATTTTCATCCACGTTGCACTGCATTGTTGCAACTATTGTTTACTCCATTTTCCATGGCTTAATTGGATTGAAAACAACTGCACACAACAAGGTTTCCATCTGCAGTAGTTGTGATTTTCTAATTTAACTATATTGCACTCAATTTTCTATATTGTGACTGATATGATTTTCATAAACTATTGTTGATAGTGAAAACTTAGCATTTTCTTGATCATTTTGCACAATTGTATAAATATGATAAAAATAATTTGTTAATTATATGATTTATTTAACCAATTTTTTGTGATGTTCATTTGCTGAAAAACAATTTAATTAACTAATTGTTCTAGAAGAATATGAGAGATCTAAATTCGTTGTTTTGTAAATTTAATTGAATACTTTTTCTGATTGAATTTTTGACAAAGAAAACTGAACTGATTGTTTGTTCAATTGAAAAGATTGATTTTCTATGTGTTGTATTGACTAAAATTTCAATTGATTATTTTTCTACTATGTTGCTACTGAACCAAGAATAAACTGTTTCAATTGAGAAAATTCATTCTTTCATTCAACATTTTAAACAATATTTGGAAAATTTTTGTAAGTTCAATTCACCCCTTTCTTGAACTCAGACTAAAACTCTTTTCAATTGGTATAAGAGATGGTGCTTGGAAGTTAATCATGTTTTTATCCTATGGCTGAGTGTGCCTATGACTGTTGTGGATTGTATAGCTGTAGAAAAACCTTTGAATGAACTGACTGATGTTGAGAATGAGGAAAATTAGGAAGAATAAATGAGTGGAGAGCAGTTTTAAAACTGTCATTTTATTTTATTTATACATACACACGCACACACACACACACACACACACACACACACATATATATATATATATATATTCATTTTTTACTTTTCTTGTTTTTTCTCTTTTTTTTTTTATTTTGATTATTTTCATTTTTTTAAGTATCATTTTTTTGGTTAATTTTAATTTTACTGAAAAAACATTGCATTTATACTTCTATTTTTATTTTAATTGTAGACACACATCTTTTAGTTTCATTTACCTTGACGAAATCGGGTGTTGACAGTTAAAAACAATACATGTGTTGAAGGCTCAATATGTGAGGCATATATGGTGCAAGAGACATCTCATTCATTTACACTTATGACTATATTTGATTTCCTATTGTCATTCATTTAGGTCCATGGTAGGAACAATATGGTTCATAGTCAACTTTTTGCATGAGTTAGAATGGGGTCTAAGGAAACAAAGTTCTTACTTGGCCTATTTATTTTATCAATGGTTTCAAGTTTCATACAAAAGAATGGAGTATTAGAAAGCAAACAATCAATTATAGAGTTTGTGTTAAGAATGAGCATAGTGGAGATGAAGAAACTTATTATTATTGTATCATTAAAGAGATTATGCAACTTAAATACGTAGGAGAACTAAGAAAACAATTATTTTTATTCAACTGCCAATAGTTTGATTTTGAAAGGAATTATGGTGTAAAAGTTCATAAGGAATATGATATTGTGGAGGTTCATCATCATAAAAGATATTTGAATTATGAGCCTTTCATACTTGCAGCAAATGCAATTCAGGTATAGTATATGCCTTATCCTTGAAAAATTATGGAAAATGTAGATTGGTGGGTTGTCAAACAATAGCAAGAAGTATGGTTGATGATCAATATACACTAGATGTTCTATATATCAAGATGGTCTTTGTAATAATAAATACGTGTCAAATGATGAGCTACTTGGTCAACTAAGAGATGAAGAAGGTGGATATGAAGTAGTAGACAATGATGTACAAAATCACAGTGAACATAATCAACGTGACATGGAAGATGACACACAACTCATCGAGAAAGAGTATGAAGAGCAAAGTGATTTTAATGATGAATATATATCTAATGATGATGACTTTAATATCAGTGATGATCATGAATTTTATGAGCAAGATGATGATGATGAAGAATGATCTTTGTATTTTAGTTTTGGTGACTCTTTAATAAATGTAAGCAAATATGTTATTGTCTTAATCAACATGTGCTTTTATTACGTCACAAACATTTTAATGACATTGTCTTTACCATGATTTACTTTTATATATATATGCAATTTGTTTTTAACATTTTTCTTGTCCTACATATAGATGTTTTAAAAAAAATCAAAGAAAACTAATTTTGAGAAGTCGTTTATTAAAGCACCAACTAAATCAGTTACCAAGAATTAACACATATGTTAGTTTTACTCCTTTAGTTAGAGGTCATTTTGTTAAAACCCCTTTAGTTAGACAACATGTTGGACCTACTTCATGACATTGAACAAGTTCTATTGGACCACACTTTCATTCAACTATTTTTAGACCACAGTTTGACTCTACTGCACATGTTGGTTCTTGGTTCTACGCCACCAATGAGACTAAATGTAAGTACTCCACCTCTGGGAGCACATGCTACTACACCACTTGAAGCATTAGATGCTACTCCACCTAGTACTTTACCACAAAGTCTTCAAGGATCTAACCCTCGATCACAAGAAACATTCGCTTCTGAGGATGATCAAAATGTATCAGATGTCCAAAGCACTAGTGATAAACCTGTTTTGACAATTGATGGTTACAAGTAAATTGCATAAATTTCAACAATGGTAATTTTTCCCCAAATTTTATATATAACATATCTTTATAACTACATTTTTGTGTAGATTCTTACATTCATACTTTGCAGGAAATGCCATTGGTGATATCTTGAAAAGTCACTGTACTAAATCATGGCCATCGTGGAAAAAGGTGCCAAAATTAAAAGAGACATGTAGTTCATAGAGTTCATGGTATGTGTGAGTGTATATTAGTTTTTAACCTTAAAACTAATTGTAAAATTTTGGTTTTGGTATAGTTCTAACTTGTTTTATTTCGCTATAGAGAAAATATACTATTTTTCCACCTAACCGTAGGCAGGCAAGAAGGAACATTGAAATGTGAGGTGCAAATATATTGAAAATTCACTAAATAAAGCTCACAATATAATGAAGAAGCCAAATTGGTTTGCCGAAGATATATGGGATAATTTATGCAAACATTTGGGACCAAAACCATTCAAAGTAAAAAGTTTAATCGCAAAAGCGAATAAACCTTCTGATTGTCAAGGATTTAGAGTTTCACTCTATACTGCTGGCTCTATTAGCATTTCTCAACATAAAGAAATTTTGGTAACTTTTTTGTGCTTTGCACTTTTGAGAATCTAGTAAGCTATTACAACTCTATATTTTAGAAAACTTAGATAATTTGATATTCATGGTCATACTAGTCCTTAGTTAATTTATTCATTGGAATCCTACACACTATCCATGTAGTATTGTAGTACTTTAATTTTTTTTTTCTTATCTATTCTAGTGTTATAGTAGTTGGTGGTTTGTTTACTCATGTTCATGTTAAACTTCTATATGTCGTTGTTGGCATGGAAAATTTAACGTTATCTTGTATGTGTGGATTATGAAAACTTCTAGGAATTTAGTTTGTTGATAGCATACACAAAATTAGTTAATTCCAATTTGGTTGTATGTTAACATGTTGTCAAACTCAGTCCATTAGTAAAATCTATAAGTAAATATATGTTTAGTTTATATTTATGATTTAATATTCTTTATTCCATTCATATATAACTCGAGGAACTTTTTTGTTTTATGGTACATATTTTCATTTATAAATTAGTATTTTTGTTCACCTTATCTTAGACAACTTTCATACGCATCAAAGTTGTTCCACCATACACACTAATGGAAGAAGGATAAAACATTGGTGGATCAAAGATCAATACAAGTGGATGTAAGTCACAAATAAATATGACATGTCAATTTTTCCAACATTAGTGTATTTTTTGTATTTTTTTCTAATGTATTACCAATTTTATTTTAATGTTCATAGGAAGAGTTTACCCATGCATGGGAAGAAGCATCCCAATCAGTATCTATTATAGGAGTGTCTCCACCTGATGAATTACAAATTTGGTGTAAAGTTGCTAGAATTAACAAAGGCAAGCAAGGTGTATGGACTTAGTTGCATCTTAGTTGTTTAACATTATTATAAACTTTTTTGGATGTTTGACTTTAAGGAAAAATATTTATTCCAAATTTGATCTTTTTATTACTATTGTATTGTTTACATTGGAGCTTATCGAATCTTAATTATGTAACATCATTATAAACTTTTTTTACATGATTTGACTTAAAGCAAAAAAGTATTTGTCAAATTTGTGTTATTATGATAGAATTGTATGAATTATCATAATATTACATTTATCAAGTTTATATTTTTCAAAAAGAAAAATTTAAAATTGAAAAAAAAAACATCAGTGGTCGATTTAGTAATCAATAAAATCATCATTGATTCAGATACAGATTCGATCACTAATTTAGTCACACATACAGTCACAAATTCAATCACTAATTTTGTAATTGGTTCGGTCACCATACATGAATGACGAACAAAATATTGACTAATGTTGTATGGTCACTAAGAGAAAAGGGTGTTGATGTTAACCCTAAGCTTTTATAGGCATGCAGTATTAGTGGAGTTTCTTGGTTAGGGACCTAAGAATTCATAATAATCCCTAAATTTGATATTGGAATGAATTTAGGATTGTCTTAAAAATGACATGTGCCCTTATGCTATGATAGCGAGTAAACGGATGAACTCCATTGAATCCAACAAAGAAACATGAACGTGGAAGATTATAAACAACACATGGAACTACTCATGTTGAGGATGGGGATCAGGAAAGAATCATGCATAACCATTGTTAAGATCCAAAGTGGTTTTAACCTAGAGACCAATGATAGAGTTGAATTATTACCCTATAATGATCTAAATGAACTAGTTCAACTTTATGTAAACGTATAACAACATTTAAAAAGAAAATATGCCCATAGGAGCGAATACATTACCCCTTGACAACCTAACATGAGGTTAAGAGGGAGGTATAACCCTTAAATTCTACATCTAGGTTTGAAGAATCGAGAAACAAGGATAGTGAAAAATAAAAACAAAGAGAAAGAGAGGAAAAAATAAAGAGAATATATATATATATATATATATATATATATATATATATATAATAGAGCAAAAGGTGTGAAGTGCTTCAAGTGTCCTACATTTCTTCTAAGACCAAGACATGACAAGCTAGGATGACTCTTATTCTTCACCCAGTGAAGAAGAAGTGCTAGACTCTTTAGAGGGAGTTCTTCCTTATGAAGGAGATTTTTATTATTGATGAGAAGGCTACTTGAAAGCCAAACTGTTGAGCTTAAGCTGTCTCAAACAGAGAACCTATTTTGTGCAAAGTGCAAAGTTTTCAAAAATACTTGTTCAATGATTTTAGATAGTAGCTTTAAGTGTGATTGTTGTAGCTATATATTAGTAGACAAGTTAACCCTAACTACTACTCTCATTCATAAGCCTTACAAACTTCAATGGATTAAAGGTGATAGTAGAATAGTTGTTAAAGAACAAGTAACTATACCAATCTCCATAGGCATAATGAAAAATTTTTGCGATATTGTCCTTACTGAAGCTAGGCATATCTTACTTGGTAGGCCATGCCAATACTGTTAACACCAAGAGTTGTTAGAGGATTTGATGAAATCGATAAGAGAATGAAGTCTAAAGGATCAAGGGGATTGCAAGAAGAATCATGAAGATTGATGGTGCTTTTGGTCCTAGACATAGGCCTTGTGTGTCTGTAAATTTTGCTCTTGATATAAAGTCATATGTTGCATGTTTCATGATTCAAAGTAAGCTCCAAAGTTAATCTTGGTTAGTCAAATTAATCAAAGTTTTTGAATAAAGATGCTTT
>Ga0099825_1007265_pt1 | contig 13543 bp, 6 predicted proteins | sample SiratroredBW_FD_76838 | JGI IMG/M metagenome (GOLD analysis project Ga0099825, IMG submission 76838) | Root nodule microbial communities of legume samples collected from California, USA - Siratro red BW | ecosystem: Host-associated > Plants > Roots > Nodule | place: USA: California | collected... | reverse complement strand
TTTTGTTTTAATTTAAAATAAACTTGTATGTCTTAATTTTTTTATTTTAGTTTTGTTAATTATTATTATTAATTTTTTTGTTAATTGTTAAAGTAACAAACATAGTGCTAAATAATTAAAAAAATATTTGTTAATTATTATTATATAATGATTATTATTTTTTTATTAATTGTTAAACCTAACAATCATAATATCAAATAATTAAAAAATGATTGCAGAAAAAGAAACAATTTTAATCAATATCATTAATTGAAATTGTCAGCATATCACTCTTATTTTGACCAGTTTGAAATTATGATTATTTAACTGGCAAAATTTGATTATTTTGATAAATAATTTTTTTTTTACCTATTTTAAAAATTAAAATTAAAAACTACGACAAAATGGGAAAAAAGACAGACTTTTACCATGAGAGTTATTCTCCATTGTAGTATAATGTTATTAAACCTATTCCATTGCTAGAAGCCACCTTGTACAGTAGAATAAAATATAATCCAAACACCAAAGGCCAATGCACTTAACCACACCACAACAACTTTTTAATAATATTTCTCTCTTTGTCTCATTCTAGATCATCCTTATACCCTTCAACAAAACACATGGAATGCAAATTCAAACACAACCAACCTCACTCTCATTCTCATTCCCCTCCATGGAACACCAATCACCACCACCACCACCATCAGCACCACCACCGCCACCACCAAAAACCTACACACTAACCGCCACCTCAATATGCTACACCAAATCCTCCTCCAACAAGCTGCCTCTCCTCTTCAACCATTGCACCACCACCCCTCCAGCCTACATCCTCAAGGACGTCTCCCTCACCGCCCACCCCGCCCAAATCCTCGCCGTCGTTGGCCCCAGCGGCGCCGGCAAGTCCACCCTCCTCGACATCCTCGCCGCCCGCACCCTCCCCTCCCACGGCACCCTCTCCCTCAACTCCTCCCCTCTCCTCCCCTCCTCCTTCCGCAAGCTCTCCTCCTACGTCCCCCAACACGACCACTCCCTCCCTCTCCTCACCGTCTCCGAAACCTTCCTCTTCGCCGCCACCCTCCTCAAACCCTCCTCCCCCGACCTCCCCGCCCTCGTCTCCCAACTCCTTTCCCAGCTCCGCCTCTCCCATCTCGCCCACACGCGCCTCGCCCACGGCCTCTCCGGCGGCGAACGCAGAAGGGTCTCCATCGGTCTCAGCCTCCTCCACGACCCCGCCGTGTTACTCCTCGACGAACCCACTTCGGGGCTCGACAGCACTTCCGCCTTCAAAGTCATGCAGATTCTCAAACAAACTTGCCTCTCTCGCAACAGAACCATCATCCTCTCCATCCACCAACCCAGCTTCAAGATCCTCTCCTGCATTGACAGGATCTTGCTGCTTTCCAAAGGAACCGTCGTTCATCACGGAACCGTTGCCACCTTACAGGCCTTCTTGCACTCCAGTGGCTTCACCGTCCCTCACCAACTCAATGCCTTGGAATATGCCATGGAGATTTTGAATGAGGTTAAGCCTCTCACTCCACCCAGCAATCTTCTTCCTGAGTCGCCCGAAAGTTCAAGTTCAAGTTCAGTAAATTTGGTTTCTGATGGTGGACGAACTAGGAGCAGTAGAGAGAGCATCATGTATAAAAGCTCTAGGGTGCACGAAATTTTCACTCTTTATATCCGGTTTTGGAAGATTATTTACAGAACTAGGCAACTTCTTTTGACCAACACTGCTGAAGCGCTTCTGGTGGGGCTTGTGTTGGGAACTATTTATATCAACATAGGGTTTGGTAAAGAAGGGATTGAGAAAAGGTTTGGTCTATTTGCTTTCACTCTCACGTTTCTCTTATCTTCCACCACCGAAACCCTTCCCATCTTCATCAACGAGAGGCCTATCATATTAAGAGAAACTTCCAGTGGGGTTTATAGGCTTTCCTCTCATCTCATTGCAAATACGCTTGTTTTCTTGCCCTACTTGTTCGTGGTTGCTGTTATATATTCTATCCCGGTTTACTTTTTAGTTGGCCTTTGTGCTTCTTGGCTTTCTTTTGCATATTTTGTTTTGGTCATTTGGGTCATAGTTCTCATGGCAAACTCCTTCGTGCTCTTCTTGAGCTCTCTTGCACCCAACTACATTGCTGGAACTTCGCTCTTGACGGTGCTTCTCGCAGCGTTTTTTCTCTTCTCCGGTTACTTTATCTCCAAGGACAGCTTGCCCAAGTACTGGCTCTTCATGCACTTCTTGTCCATGTACAAATACGCTCTTGACGCTCTTCTCATCAACGAGTACTCCTGCCTGGCGACAAAGTGTTTAATATGGTACCAAGAGAATGAACAGTGCATGATCACTGGTGCTGACGTGCTACAGAAGAGAGGGCTCAAGGAGAGTGAAAGGTGGACCAACGTGTACTTCTTGATCGGGTTCTTTGTGCTGTATCGTTTGCTTTGCTTCTTGGTTTTGATTCGGAGGGTATCCAGATCCAAAACATAGTAGAGACCGAGAAATGATGATCAAACGTTGTAGTATTTTCATTCATTGTATGAACTGGTTTTGTTTTATTTGGTTTCTATTAAGTATATAATCTAAAATACACAGAAAAAGTTTGATTTATAGATATGAAGTGGACTTTTCCTTCTCTTTTAAATTGGTGTTATTCTAATATTCTCATTTCTTCATTAGATATAGTTGTTCCCTTTCTCCGTAGAAGCCCGTAATTTTGGATAATTGGATTATTTAATACAAGTGTGTGATATTTCATTTTCTTAAGACACAGCACAAGAAGCTGTAACTCAAGAATGTGACGTTTCATACCCTAGGCACATGATGGCTACGTATAAAATCTGACATGTTGTAAGTCACTTTTGTAGCCCTCTTTATTTATTTATTCAAATTATAAAATTTTAGGGACCCATTTCTTATTTAGAATGATATTCGTAATTTATAATTTTAATAAACTCTTGCCATTAATATAAGGTGGGTTCCATCTGAGTTTCTTGGAGAGATGAGTTGAGGTTTTTCATGGGCGAATATAACAGCAAAACCGCTTAGATTATACGTTCAATTGTGGGATTTGTTTAAGTTTTGTAGAGGTCACGGGTTGCGTTTGGTTGGAAAGAGAGAGGAAGAATCCAAAGGGGTCATTATCATCATGGAAGAGGTTTTGTCCTGTGGCTAAGTCGCTTTGTTGCTGCTATTCTTTTGTCTGCTGTGAGTGTGAGCTAGAGTGTTTTGATCACGGGTTCTTCATTCATGGTCCCGTGAACTTGTTCAGTGTTGGGTTGGGGGTTGCATATAATATTTTGGATATAATACGTCACTTTTCGTCTACGATACAGTACTGGACAACGAGGCAGAATAAAAACAAATTATGAAGAAAAATATATTTTTAGAAAATATTATAGAAAATGCTATTTGATTAAACTGTTAAGCATGAAGCTCCGGTTTCTATTAGTTCAAAAATTATATTGGTTCAGTATTAATAATATAAATTAGCAAACAAATAAGAAGAAAAGACAGGTGAAAAATACTATAATAATCAATTGAAGTAGGAAACAGTACGTGGATCCCATACAATCAGATTTCATCCCATTGTTGACTTAAAAAATGGAGTTCACGAGCTGCTATCTTTATTGATATTCTTTTATTATAAGGATATAAACATAAATATAAATATCATTTAACTTAATCATTTATTTGTTGCCATATTTGCTCTGAGATCCAACAAAGTAACAGGGTATCTAAGTTAGAGGTTTTCGGTGAAAAAGCCTGTTGAAGAAAAAAAAACCAGACATGTTCAGTGACTGAGATTTAAGTTTCCCCCTACTGAATGGTTTTAGTTGGCTACTATAATAATTAGAATTTTGCAAAAACGCTAGAAGGAGGGCTTGAACCTCCGACCTTGTGGTTAACAGCCACACGCTCTAACCAACTGAGCTATTCCAGCTTACGTTGACTTCTTTGATTTTGTAAATTTATTCAATTTATAATAAAATGCCCCCTACGATTTCACTTTAATTCATTTTATAATTTTGTAACTCTTCAAACTTACTTGTGTCCTTTTTTTGATTGGACATCAATATAACTTTTTCAGTGTTTGATTGCTGCCTCAGTAAATTAATACCTTTTAACCAAGCTTGTTTATTCAGCTCTGGTTTTTATAAACTTATTTAGCTAATGAATTCAGTTTATGCATGTACTGATAAATTACGAGTCGACTTAATTTATTATTGAACTCTTTATGCTCTTCTAAATCAATCCCACCTTTCGACTCTTTTAAGATTAAAAACATTTCTCAGTCAATAGTTTAAAAATTCTTTTTAAAGTGAAGAAATGACGAGATAATAGAATAAAAATTACCTTAACACGTGATTCCTAAACGTCGACATAAACGCATAATTACATGACAAACTACAAATAAAACCCTTATACAATTACTAATAATTGTTTCATGTTTTGTATGTTTATAATATTGATTAGAACACAATCATTTAGATAAAAATTATTTAAATATATACAATTGATTCAGATAAGTGATAAAATATAAAAGATAAAATGTTTTTATCCCTGTTCATATATTTTAAATTGACTTTTGTCTGTATATTTTAAATTCAGAAATTAATCCTCCAAATTCTAGAATATATGAATTTAACTTTTATTCATATTCAAACTTAAAATTTAGTGATAATTTTTTTATCGTTTATATAGTTTAGAGAATGGCCAAATTTACTTATTTTTAAAAATTTGTAGAATAATTCATTAATTTAAAAATATAGTGACCAAAACGAAGTTTAAGAAAAAAGTACAAAAAAAAATATTTCCTTTTCCAAATATACATAATTTAGCTTTAGGAAGAGAAACTTGATTTTTTTTTAAAGAAAATGAACATTAAAGAACTTAATTGAGAATATAAGTAAATGAAATAAAAAAATATATTTAAAAAACTAATATCTGAGGGAGAAAAATAATGTAAAGTGTATAGTATAAAAATATCATGCGTCTTATTTTGTATGTATTCTGAAGAGGGGAGACTATTTTATTATGTAAGAGTCGGATATTAGCTTGAATATTAACTAGATTAGAAAAGTCACCATTCTAATGGTGGTGATACATGAGGAATCCATCAAACTTAAGAATTTACATGTGGACAACCTATAGGGTCCACTTGATAGCCTAGCTACTCTTTCACTACCTAATGGAGCTTGAAGAACTTGATAGATCAAAATTGGAACGAATAAAAGAACTTGGTGAGCAAGTTTTCTTAAAACATACAAGAGGCCTAATCAATATAAAGAATTGTAGGTATAACAAGTTGCAATAATGGAAACTACGCAAATGAGGAAGGAAGGAATGAGGGTGATATTGAGGAGCCTACTCACACCCACATAGCCAGCAAGAGTAATGGTTGCATCTGCAATCACTCGTGCAAGTGTCCCAGCCTCTGTGGACAAAAGCCCTCCATTGTAGGTTCCACGAGAAAGCCTTGATGACATAACTCGTGAAAGAAGTGACAAGTTGACGCCTGTAAAGCATCAATGATTGTCAAACATCATAACAATCAACCAGCCCAATATGTTTTCATGATGTTCCATAATGAAATGCTTCTTGCTCTTCAATTTTTTAAAATGTAAATGTATTTGAAGGTAAATCTTAATCCATGCATTTTTAAAAGTGATTTTGATTCTAAACTTTCTGAAAATAGTAAAGTTAGTTCTTGATCGTGTTACTACGTGACTGTCACATGTAAGCTAATAGCTATATTAACAAACGATTTAATAGAGTTTAGGAGAAGTGAATTCCATCATTTTTAATAAATAAAAGGATCAAAATCATGTTGTTAAAGTATAGGGACTAAAGCCAATTTTATCTTAAAAAAATGGACGTAATCAATATAATCCTTCTTAAAACATCAATGACGGTGGATTTAATCAACAGCTGTATAATAAGTCCAAAACAGAAAACATAAACAAAGCAGGACAATATCGTTTTTGTGGTATATCTAGAAACCCTTCTGAATTTGAGAGAATAAATATATAACATTTTGATTAATAACCACATGCTCGTTGTTGGCTAAACTACGCTGTGTTCCTGATGGTAAGTATTATCATATTCAGTAATTATGCTTAGTGAGACATAACACCATGATTATTGTGCATCTCCACCGTCGTAAATTGGAAAGCATATCAGTGAGGTCACTAATAAGAGTCTAAGGTCTTACCTTCAAGTACTTCAGCAGAAACAAACATAAGGAGCCCTGAACAGATATATTGTGGCTCAGAGTATGGAACAATTACATGGAAGCTGAAGACTATGCCTATGAAAACCATAACTTCTGATGCCAACAGAATTTGCCTACAAAACGATCAAATAGAAAGAGGATGTCTTAGTGTGTAGGTGGATAGTATCAACCCTTTTTAGATTACGAGTGGGTAAGTGAAAATATTAATCCTTGGATTGGATCTCTGTAATTGCTTTTATCATTAAAATCCAAAATGTATTATCAATTTGTCATGCAACTTTCTGCAAACTCCAGATCATAAATTAGCTTTATGAATGATAACCGAATGAAGCATAGGTTTTTTTCTACGTTACCTGTCCTCAAACATATTGCTTATATAAGTTCCAACAACAATGTTGACAGGAAGAACAGTCAAGCCAAGGCAAGCAAGAAAAACGGAAACCGTGCTTGTTGTCCAATTGAAGTAGTATGTCGTGATGACACTAGATTCTGATAGTAAAATCTCCATTGCATATTTTAGCATGAAATATATCAATAACTGAACCTGAGATGTTACATAACGTTGGTCAGATGAAAAACCCTTCAATTGGAATTTTGTGAATTGTTATATCAAACAAACTGTACACCAAAGATTTCACCATTCGAAATAATCTAAAATAACATTAAGCTGAATAAAGAAACTCATTATATCAAGAAACATACGACGTCAAAATAATCTTATTTGACATTATGAACTAGAATGTGCCCATCCTGCAAATTTAGCACTATAAATCTTCTTTTATCGTGGACTCATGTCATGTTTGTACTTATTGGGAAATAAAATTCTACGTCCAGATTCAGATCCCTTAGTTTTATCATAGATAAAAGTCATTTTCTTCCCACGGTTCTACCTAATAATTATAAATGGAATGCAAATTATTAATACTGCTGATACAGTTTTTGCAGCCAGAAGCCAGGACAAATTGTAATCAGGTAAGGAAAAAAAAAATCTTCCATATTTTCATTTCCATGTATCTATAATTTTAAATTAAAATAAAAATCAATTAAAATTCATTGAATCCTAAAGCCTCTTCAGCTTGTTATGCTCAAATTTGACCTGCTGGGCTATCTGGAGACGACAGATCGAGTCCTATTCAAAGATCACTACTATGGAATATGGAAACCAAAGTCATTAGTCATTAACCTCAAACAATCTTCGAATCTATAGCTTAGGAGTTAGTAGGATATTAAACACCATCTTCCATCTGACCTTATTTATGCTCCCGTGGTTGCCTAAATATCCAATTAATATTGCTACTTCATCATTAATTAATAATTCATATAAATTAGGTCATCTCTTTAGCATTTTCGCAATGAAAGGAAATTCATTTGCTTGCCTAGCTGACAAATTGTCACATGAAAAATTAAATTTAAGGGAGATTAAAACGTATACTTCTAATAACCTATGGGTTAATGGAAATCCATCATTTTATGAGTTGAGACTGTAATGTTTAGAATTGTTCTCAAACCTTTACAGAAGGTGTAAGGAGTCTATATGCTGCTCCAATTGAATTGGCTGGCCGACGAGATTCTTCTGGAGCTTCTTCACTATCATCATTATCCTGATCAGCATCTTCACCTACCTTATCTTCTGAACTAATTAGCAATGGTTGTCTTAAGCCTTTTTCAAGTGCACTGTTTTCTATTAGTAAAAGCAAAAAAAAAAAAACTGTCATTTTCAATTGTGTTGTCATTTAAAACAAAGAACAAACATATAGATAAACCTTGAATTATGATATTATAACGTAAAGAAAATGTGGTTTTATATGTTTTCCTACAAATTCTCCAGGAACAGACAGAAACACACACTAATTTTTAGAGACGGCTGGTTAGTTTTTAGTGCCAGAAGTGTTACCTATGTTTCTCCATAATTTCTAAATATTACATTTCGGCAGCAGATTTACCAATTCACTGAAGATAGCATTCCGGGTAAATATTTCCCAACGATTTTTCAGTTTTCATTGCTAATTTCTTTACATATCCTTATTTGACCTTCAGTACGTCATTGTGGTGTTTTGAAGGTTCAAAAAAATACTTGACAGGGTAGCATTACAAGTTGCTGGAGTGCAATCGAAGAGCAAAGTTTATAAGGTTTCTGAGGAAGACAGAGTCTGGTCTGACAATACATGTGCTGCTTAAAAAGCCAGCAAAAGACAAAACTATTATAAAACTGAATTTTTGGCTAAATAATTCAGCATATGCAATCTCCATTTCTTTTCAAGAGGAAGAATATGATATTTTATTGTTTTAGATTTATTTTGACAGTGGTCAAAAGTATAAATATGACCAGTGCCACTAATGAAATATTTTCAGTACTGATTTTCGAAAAGGGCAAAAAATCCAGTGAATATAAAAAATAGCAGGACCCAGAAATCAAATCAGCCGATTAATGCAGACAATCAATCTTATAAGGACACAGCAGAAAAATAGAAATTATCAGCAAAGAGGTGATGCAATATGAGTTCAGTACCAGTATCGGATTGATGTGGTATATGATTCTCCTCAATCTCACGAGCAGGTTCCTTAAAAGTGATCGACAACCACGCTAGATATAGTAGCCAAGCAATAGTCATAACCCACCCTGGTAAGGTGTCTTGATTAAATGTAATATTGAAAATCTTAAATTTGGTCTGTAGTAAGCCAGCTAATGCAGGACCACAGGCCATTCCAAGAGCACTGGCACTAACAAAACCTGCCGATGCTTGCATTCGGATTTTTGAAGGCACACAATCACTAATATAACGTCGATTGACAGCTCTGGCAGAACCAAATCTGCAATTAAAACCAGACGTTTATGAATTGATCTAGGTCTTAATGTGACTAGTACCATAAAATATCCCTAGCTTCAGTATTAAGGGAAACGTAAAATGGCCCCAAGAATTCATGATGGTAGGCAATATTTATACAAGTGAACTAGAACAAATTTTGCAAGCAACACGAAAATCACAGTAGTATACAAAGTTGCCTAATTAGCAAACAACAAAGAATCAAAATTCATCTTTCTCTTGATCCTTATTTGGATACGGACAATGGTTATAACACTAGACCCAAAACAGAGAGTGTAATAATACTTGCCGAAAGTAAAATGATTGCAAAATCAAAACTCATGGTCATCAAGTAAAGAAAGCAAGTAAAAGATACAAAATACCCACCCACATAAAAGACGACCAATTAAGAGAATCCATATCGAATTAAGATCATAAGCCATGGCATACATGGCATTGCCGAGAAAAAGAACTATGCTACTGAATACTAGAGGTCTGAAGTATGATTTATTTGACCACGCACTAAAGTACACTGAAGAAAACACCTGTGCAACTGCCATTGCCCCGATCACAATACCACAAACCGTCGGTGCAGCTTCAAGGCTCATAGAGTAATCATCTGCAGTAGGGACTATAATATATGTATTGACCATATATAAAAATGTGTTTGCCAAGTTTAGGGAAAGAGACATAAAATGATATCTTTGATCATCAACATGCTCATCAACAGGTGTCGGTAGCTCTTCATCCACAATAAGTGCATGCTTCCCCAAAAAGTTTAGGAAGTTGGTTGAGTTACTTAACCTATCAACCGCTGCTCTTATTGAATCAATAACCGGATCCTGAAAATAAGTAAGACCAATAGTTACATTGAAAAACCACCAAACTTCTGTTACTTCTAAAGCAGCTACTAAACCTTGCCCGAAAACATGATATTTGACATCAGGGGATGAAACAAAGTCAATGTAGAAGAAACCTGAAGGGGAAGAGTAGGCTGATCATAAATTGATAAGAAGCTCCCTTGACTTTCCTGATTCTCCTGAAGTTCATGAAGGTTGCGAGATAAAGCTCCAACCACAGCTCCAACTCCCTGCAAGTTTCGTATCTGTGAGTCAATGTTCCTTTGTAGGAAGAAAATAAAAAGTTAAAGTAGTTTGTTAACGATGCATTTTATTCTGCAAAGGTCCAAATCCAAATTTGTGTTTGAACTTAACATATTACCACATGCTTGAACACTTGTTGTAGCTGGGAGTAAGGATGATTTGCCCGAGTTTTAACATAGTAATCCGTAAATTTATAGCCTAAGCGTTTGTCAAACTTCTTCAATATCTTACGCAAACCAACAGCATTGACTTCCACAAAGAACAGAAGCTTCAATAGCTCTTGTCCCACTGCTCTATAAGCTTCTCGTAGTTCCGCTATTCTGCTTATACGAGGCTCCTGCTGAATAACTTCATGTTCCTCTCCGAGCTTTGCTATCCTACTTGCTAAAAGTCCTTGTTGTTCCAACAGGAAAAGGACAGTCTTTTCAATCTGAATTGTAACAAGGAAGTGAGTGAAACACGGTACAAAACAACAAACTGAATACCATCCATTTACCCATATACCCAAAAACCAGAATCTAAATTGAGTAGTTAGAAGTAATGGAAAAGACTCAAATTCGAAATGTTAAGTCTCTGACTAAAATAATAATCCTACAGTCAACGATGGGAACGGACCTGATTATCCAGCATTCTTGAGAAATCCTTAAGTACATGGCGGCGATCTAGTGTTCCAAGTTGAATTTGTTGACCATACTGCTTCACTCGTTTCTTCATTAATTTGTAGTTTATGTAATATCTAAATTAAAAATCAACATCATGACCATGCGTAAGAATCAAACCACAGACAGACAACATAGGCAAAAAACATACCCTTCCCATTCTTGAATTTGTCTTTCTTTCAACTTTTTCCCGAAGGCAACCATCTCTCTTGCAAGTGCAAGGTTGTGTGCATCCAGAGTAAATTAGAACAACTTATAACAATAAGTCAAATATTTAATGGAGACTTTCTTTTTTCAGTAGCAACGTATTTCACATCATGACCAGCTCAGTTGACAATGATATTTAATTCAGATACCTTGACATTATAACCCAACTCGCACCAACAAAGAATTCTACATCCACAATCAATGTACCCTTACCCAATGGAGCTATAACTCGTTGCTCTACTCCTAGCCTAGTATGTTCGCTGCCAGTACAAACATGTCGAAGCATCCATAATAATACAAGCAACGTTGTCCCCTCTCATTGATGGATAAGAAGCCATACGAATATACCATGTATTAAACATCTGCATCGAAGTGAGAACACACAGGTTCAATTGATATAGTACGACTACATACTTGACCGTAACGGTATATTTGAAGGAATTCCATGAATTCTTTCTAGGAAAGAAAGATTAAAACAAAATGAAAATAACTATTTCATAAACTAAATCAATTTATGCATATACTAATCTATAAGAATTCCTTCATATTATTTTTCTGATTCTTATTTTTAATTTATGTATAAGTTAATTCTAATTTATAGAAAAGTTAAATTTACTTTTCTTTAGTTTTCTCCTCCAGACTTCTGAATAAACCTTAAATAGACAAATGTTAACCAGTATACTACATTTGTTAACAAAAACAAAAGTAAAAAAGAAAATTACTAGAGAAAGAAACATATATTATAAGAAAAATATAATACTTGTTCAATACTTTTTTGAATAAAGTAATGGGGGTTAGCAAGATCTTGGTAATATAATTTCAAATTTACATGAGTCATGTTTGCTAGTTTGAGTAAACATATTATATCTACTGAACAACACTTTCGGAAACTACGGCATGCTGTTGTTCGAATTAGGCTACTCTTCATTTCTAGTTAAACTACAGCCTGTATTGGAATGATGGTCCAAGTTAACAAACTTACATGCCTGATTGGATTGGTCCATAATAAGTAATTCTGAAAGAAAAAAATAAACAATTTTATAAGTTAAAATTAATTTATATATAAACTAAAAAAATTAAAATTATATAAAAAAATGTTTATAAATTAATTAAATTATATATTAATTTATTTCTCATATAATAGTTAATTTCAAATTTCTTAGATCTTTTTTTATAAATACTTATGATGAGACTGGTCAAAACATACTCTTATTATACTAAAAAAAATATTATATTTCTACATCATCCTATTAGCTAATATTATACTAATATGATGGGAAAAACATTCTTATTAGATTACGTGCTAAGACTAACAATGAACATAAATTACGAATCAAAATTTAAAATAAATAAATAATTCAATCGTTACTTTTTTAATGAGATTATTTTTATATACAGTGAGTTCAACCAATTAAAAATTATAATTATAACAGATATAATAACTCTTAAGACATAAACATTAACAAAAAGAAATATACTATCAATATACAAGTTATTTTTCTATTTTATTTAATAATCATTACTTTATTTTTATCTTGAAAATCACATTCTTCTGAATTTAGTGACATCCTTTTTATAAAAGAACAAAAAAATAAGAGTGGAGCCCGGTTGATTCTAATGAGGAAGAAAAATTCAGGGAAATTAAAAAACTGGTTGTGAAGATTATAATTCAGTAATTTGATTCAAACCTAATAACCGAGATCACACAACACAGTTAAGACATTCGCCATTTTTAAGCAGCAATAAGGAAAAATCAAACATCAATAAATAACAGCAATTGAAAGTTAGGGATGAAAAATAAAACAAAGCGAACATCCCCTACGTGATAGTTTTACCTTTAAAAAGAAGATCCTCGTTGCGATCCTGTTCTCATGAAAAAAATCTAAAAAGGAATTTTCATTGACAGATAAATTGCATAGGGTTTGGTTAGGGCAAAAGAACTGTATTATTGGATGAAAGAAAAAGAAAAAGAAAATGGAACTGAATACTCACAGAAAAGAAGGAAGAAGGAAGAAGGAAAATGAAGCGACAAGGAGGAAGAAAAGGTAAAAGGGGAGTGAGAGTGTAAAATGCTAACAAACAAACACAGAGGAAGCGGATCCTACTCTTGCAAATGCAATTTGCTGCCATATATTTTCATCTCTTTCATACTATTTATAGAAACACCTTCTTCCACTCAATACGCCTCATTAACCAAAACCATCTAATTAATCACACTAAACTAACACCAAAATTAATGTTCAACTTTCCAAGAGTACCATATTTATCTTCATTTAATTATATCTAAATGAAACACTCAATTTAAAGATTTTCTGGGCTATCCTTATATCTTCTTTGTATTACAATGTTATGGTTTTAATATCTGAAACTCCTATTCGCAAAATTTAATCCTAATTAAAATATAAAAAATAAAAAATAATTATGATAATGCATGTATCTTATCTAAAATGCAAGACGATATAAAGTACCATCTTGATTCTCTTTCCATTTATATCTCTTTTTACTTTTGTTAATATCCACATTTTCTTATTAGAGTTCTCTCTCTCTCT
>Ga0099825_1007264_pt1 | contig 13545 bp, 4 predicted proteins | sample SiratroredBW_FD_76838 | JGI IMG/M metagenome (GOLD analysis project Ga0099825, IMG submission 76838) | Root nodule microbial communities of legume samples collected from California, USA - Siratro red BW | ecosystem: Host-associated > Plants > Roots > Nodule | place: USA: California | collected... | reverse complement strand
TTTTCTGCAGAATAAAGGTTGATGATTTACATTATGTTGTTTGCAATGTTAATATTGCAAATTTTGGATAAATCTTAATGAAGATTTTAAAGTAGGACCAGTTGGAAATAAACATGCATGAGACGTGATTTTCATGTTGCTCATTAAGACTTGATCTATGTCGTTGAGTATATCTGTATGGTAATCATCGTGGTTCAGTTACGAATTTAATGTGATGAAAGTCGCGGTAATTCGATTATTGGTATATGAGATGGACCAGATTATTTAAGTAGTTAAGGATAAATAGCATTCGGTATGTGCACTTTTGGTTTATTTTGTGATATGATTATTCCAGGATAATATATATAGCCCAAGTGAGAGATTGTTAGGAAATTATATTTCCTTAGTCTAATTGTGGGCTATATATTTATTTATATAATCATATTAGCTATTGATTTCCTTAACGTTCGAAATCGTTCGTCATTAAAATGGTTTTAATGAGTCATTTAATATAGTTTTAATGACCTCCTTAATTTTTTAGATTAATTGGTTTAATGAGAATCGTTTTCTGAGAGGTTATCAGAATAAAAAGGAAGGTAAAGGGTTGGTCCCCAATATACCAAAATCACAAACTTTGTGGTCTCTTACCCCATCAAAAGAGTCTAGCAAGAGGAATAAGAAAGATTTTGGTTGATGAAGATCATAACCCTATCGCATGTTTCATCTTCATCCATGGATTCAAGTATGTGATTCTTCTATTGGATTACGACTCTCAATATTTTAACATGATGACCAAATTCATTATTCAGAACATTTATTCTGTATTTTTCTACCAATTACCGCCTAAAACATAAAGAAATTATAAGTTAAAATTAGTATAAAGAATAATATTAAACTTGAAAAGAAATCAATAAAATTGTTAAATAATTTAGAAACTCGGGAGGGTTAGGGGTACCTCACTAAAAGATTGAAAATAAATAGCAATATATATCTCTTTTCCCTTATCTTCCAGAGTTGTAAAATGTCACCTGAAACTTCTTATTTTCTTACTATTTTTATGTGTTTGAACTTATGACCAGATGCCATATATTTATATTGCATTTTGTAATCATTTGTATAATCATTACTGTAATCATTTTGTAATCAAATGTCATCCATTTGATTGGAATTTAGTTAGATTATAATGGTGAATGTGATAATGTTAAGGTAAAACTGACAGGGCGTGGTGGGTGAAATGATGATAAATAGCCAAAGTTTATCTAACCTTATCTGAGTATTAAATGCGAGTAGATATTTAATTTGTATTATTATTATTATTATTATTATTATTATTATTGTTATTATCATCATTATTATCATCATCATGATAATTATTATTATGACTTGAATTTAAAATAAATTACAGTTACATAGAAACTAGCTTAAATTGATCCTTATAGGGCTGAAAGACTTAATGATGCAGAAGAATAAAGTAAAAGTTCAAAGGCTCAATGATACAAAAAATGGAGAGACTCAATGATGTAGAAGAAGAAAGTCAATACCGAAAGACCTAAAACCAAATGTTGAGACCATCTCTCTCTAAACCCGAATCTAGTGTCTAAAATCAAATGTTGAGATCATCTCTCTAAATACCGAATCAAATACATAAAACTGAATGGTTAAGATCATCTCCCTAGATACGAACAAAATGTCCAAAATTGAATGCTAAGATCATTTTCCTAAATATGGAATCGAATAATCAAAATAGAATGATTAAGATCATTTCCCTAAATACAAATCGAATGTCTAAAACTAAAAGCTAAGATCATTTCCCTAAATAGCGAATCGAATACTTAAAACCGAATGATTAAGATCATCTCCCTAAATACAAACCAAAGTAGAAAACCAAATGTTAAGATTATTTCCCTAAATACCGAATCGAATACTCAAAACCGAATGATTAAGATTATCTCCTTAAATACGAACCAAATGCCCAAAACCGAATACACACAACCGAATTGCTAAGATATGAACTGATATGAATATTCACATTATTTATTAGAATTGGTTGTACTTGTAACATCCTGAAAATATGAATATAATATATATATATATATATATATATATATTATTTTATTATATATATATTTTGCTTTAAAACGAAAATTATGACAAATAATTATATATTACATTCATATTTTTAGGATGTTTCAAGTACAACCAGTTCTATTTTTAAATATTGATATATTCAAAAGGAGCATAAGCTAACACATAATAAATAATAGTAAATGCACACACATAAATTTTGTTTAGGGTTTAGGGACACACACATAAAACACAAAATTTGGAACAAGATAATAGGCTAATTAGAGTGTTTAACATTGACTTTGTTATATAGACTCTAGCTAAGAATAAATTCAACCTTAATTGAGATTATTGATTAAACTATGATTGATTTTAAATATATTCTTTTACTTTTCTTGTTTCTAATTATTTGCAGAGATTATATGTGTTCCAAATCTAATTAAATCTTTTGCAAAGATATTCTTCAGATTTTCTAGAAAATGATCCTCTACAATTTTACTTGATTTAGAACAAATCTCCTTAAAATATTTTACAATATATTTTCCAGTAGATTAAATTATTTTGAGCTAGTATCTTGAACTGAATTTGAAAAAAAAAAACAAATTGAAAGATGGGAAATTTACGGCTTAATTGGAAAGGAAAGAAGGTATTTACAAAATTAATCTTTTGTCATATAAGGAAACATCTAATAATTGTAACAATAATATCTCAAATTAAATTTGAGTTAATTTCTTAAAGAAAAAGAGATTATAAATAGAGGTTGGAGAAGACATGAATGACACAATTGTATAGCATAAAATGTAGTGTTATTTTCTTTTGTAATTCTTATGCCTTCATCATGGAAGACTAAATCTTTTAGGTTGATTCTCTTGTGATTTCATGAATTATGAGATTTTTTTTATAAAGTTTTGTTCTTTACATTCTTTGGAACAATTGTGCTATATTTTTTGTCTTTTTCATATTTGGTTTTGGAAATGTGTTGGTTCTTGAACACTTGTTGAGAATTCAGTTATATTTCCTTAATTAGAGTTATTAGTTAATTCATTTAGTCTTAAACCATTTCTTATACCTTTAGTCAATAGATAAAAGATATACATTTATTGAGTATATGAGTATATGCTTAAAGATGAGGTATTGAATATATTAGTAGATGCTGGTTATCTAATAAGATTCTGTTGAAGTTGATTGACACTTGTTTGAGAGTTCAACTCTGTGGGGAGAATTGAAGGATAATAATATGAAGAAAATCAAGAAAGAATTTGAGAGTCAGCCTATTTTCTTTATTATTTTTAAATCATCTTCATCTATTTTAATTTCCTACACAACAAAACACACTCTCTTTAATTTCTTCTACTGTTAGTTTCCTTGCTGGAGATAAGTTTTTAATATTGATTAAGGAATATACTATTGGAGATGACTTAAAGATTAACTTTTTCTCTTATTTATACTATCAGCTCTTTGCTCTTTGGTGTTAGATGGTGTAAGACTATCAATATTGATTTTATTTTTTAATTTGCTCATGAAATCAACTGTTATCACTTATGAGAATCAAATTGAAATAATAAAATAGAAAAACCAAGGAAAAGAGTTAGATAAAGAAAAGATAGAAACAGATGTCAAGATGGAATAAAAAATTAAAAAGTTTTAATCTATAGAATTTCTTAACTATTTAATATATTTTTTAAAAAATAAAAAAATATTAATTTATTATTTATTAATAAAAAGTTTCAAACTATTATTCTTATAATACCAATATAAACTTAATAACTTTAATAGTTAGTTAAGATATTTTAAATTTTTAATTAAAAATTATTTTTAAATTTAATCTTAAAATTGAATATATTTTTAATTTTTTAATAATGTATTAGTGTAAAAAAATTTAAGACCTAAAGTCCTTGCTTATGCTTGATTCTTAATCCAGTTGTCTGCATAGGAGTTGAATTATATGGTCATGTGATCTGAATTCAATTATATGTAAAGTTTACTTTGCACAACTATTTGTTTCTATTTACGGATAAAATCATTTTATCCGCTTGTTGAGGTACATAATTTTGTATACTTCACCAACAGCTACTAATTCTGTGGTAAATTAATAAATAACGTATTTCAAATACGCTCAAGATTTATGGAAGGTGAATGGTGAATTGAATGAGGGCGAAATGATTTGTTGGGATTGCTTTTATAATAGTTCTTGTTTTTACGTGGATGTTACGGAATATGCAAAATTGCAGTTGACACATTATGGAATCGTTACGAATCACATTCATGAGTTGTGTTTTTCATCGTTAATGTAATTATTTTGTGGCTGTAGATAGCTATAGGTACATATAATCTAAGTTTCATCTAACAGAAGATTAGGTAAAATGTGCATAGAAACTGTTTGTAATTTTGATAATTTGACCAGATACATATCTTTTGTTACTAGTTTTTGCTGATAACAATTATGTTAATTTAGTGCTACATCCACATGATCTGAATTATTACTTTTTCCAACAAGAAGCCATTTTACAACAAAAGTTATGTTGAACAAAAGTTTGACAATGATTTTTATCAGAATTCCAAAACTGTGTTATAACTTGTATCTGCATTCAATAAAAAAAATATGTTAACATACAATACTATGTACCAGAAAAGCAAAAAACCCGATAGACATGGCTGACAAAGAGTGACTCACACAAGCACCTGAAGCTAAAACAGGCAACCCCTATTGTGCTCAGAAAGCACAAACAAGTGATCATCCAAGTAATAACGTGTGGTGTTGCCGATTGCACCAATTATATACCAGCAAGAGAAATACATAGCGAAAAAGATCATTAAGTTCCAACTCTACATGCTACAAAAATAGTGTTATGTGCATGAACAGAGCAAGGAACAATGTCCTTATCAAAGTGTGAGATCCATCACACAAAGAAGTGCTTCCACCTAGCTCTCCTGCATCTACAAACTCACTTCTGCCCCTACCAGCTGATGCAGATACATTCACAGGAAGTGAACCTATATTAATGCATTTAGGCATTAGAATATGATGTACCCTTCAAGGTATACAAATGCAATGAATAAAAAAAAAACAACCCAATGGTGAGTGAGGCCTAAAGAAAAACTTTAGAGATCTTTTCACTTTAAATAACAGAGTCATACGTTTGACCCTTTTTTTCTTAATATATGGATCTTTTTAGCTTTATAAAACTAATACATGTTTAAGAGACTTACATGTTTGACCTTTTGGTTAATGATTTATTTACAAAAACTAATAAAGAACGGTTATTTGCTAATGGGTCTAAAGTTTGAGTTTTAGTGTTCTTATCCTTCGACATTCCTAAAGAAACCTTGTTTACTCGTGTCGTGCTATGTGTCTGCAATGAAGTGTAGGTGAAACTTACAATCATAGTTAGCCCATCCAATGCGTTGACCAGCAAGATCGTAGACAAAAATTTTGTCTTTTAATACGAGATCTGCCACAAAAGAGTACAATGTTGTCAGTATCATACATGACAGTTACTTGATGATCAACAATAATTTATAAACAAGAATACTTTTGAATTGATATTCTGTCAGACTAAGAATATAAGCAAGAGTATAAGGATTTCTATTTTGATTTTATATACCAAAATTACTTAATGTAGGGATTTTCTTTCTAAATATAAGCTTTTAGATCCAATATTTTAACTACAATGATGTTCCAGTACTTCCAATAGTCAAGGTCAAGTACATCCAATAGTCAAGGTCAACGTTAATTTATATATACATTCTTCCCTTAACTTCCGAGGGGAGAACAAGTGATATTATCAACTTGTTTTATGCATGCTTATATCACCAAAAAAAACATGCATATACGAACTAGTTTCCAAACTAGCATTATACCTCCTAGAATAGTTACACTTTGACCCGGAATTTTCTGAAAGCCAATACACCAAACTGAACCCTGACCCTGCAACACACACAAGTTAATTAATACCCTTGTACGAGTGAATGAGAAAACGTGCACAATAGACAAACTACAGAGAGTATAATGATAACATGCATTTGAAAAATAGATGCAGGTATTTATTCAAAGCAGAAGGCAAATATGTGCAGAAAAATAACTGAATACTAGCTCTGAGATGTGTCCTAAATTTCCCAATGATAAAAGTTCAGTTGCAGAAATAATTATAAGAAGAAGCATGGAGTTTTCTTTCCACACCCACCCCTACCCAGAAAGGGAGCAAGCAAGGCATAAAATGATAATATTTAAACAAATATAGCAAAAGTACAAAAGGAACTTCACAGCAGTTGCTCCTGCACGATAATCTTGCTATGCCACTACATATTATTGAATACTTAGATGTATTGATATCTTTGCAAATCATGTAATCAGATATGATTCCTCAGAAAAAAGAATAAAAGAAAATTAAAGCTTGAGTACTTACAATATAATTCTGTTGAATAAGGTAGTCCAGTGGTCTTAAAACCAGAGATGCACCACCAGCGAAGTTCAGACTTACTTGTGGAAAAATGTCAACATTGCTACACAAAGTATAGCCAGAAAGAGATAGATAAACAGTGTCAAAATTTTATATTTTTATCCAAACATGAAAAGAAGAATGCTTGAAATCAACAAAATATATATGAACAGGTCAACTTAACCTGGAGGTGGTTATTAAGTAACACTGATTTCCCCTGGAAAGAACACTGCGTACAGATTGTGGAATAGCAGCTGTAATCTGCATCAACAATGATGTTGCTGTTAATTATTGATAAATTTCTAAAATGAAAAAATAATGCCACTATTGCTAATCACATATGAAGAATCAAAGCATCATCTATTATTAATCAATTGGACAAAAAGAAATTGCCTAACATAACTCACCGCATTCACAAAGGTTGTATAAGCCTCTTCTGCAAGGTAGGACAAAGTTGTTCCAGAGTCAACAATGGTACCTCTGTTGTTTGATGTAGCAAAAACTGCAGGGTCAATTTGCAAAAACTGGCCATTGACAGAGATGCTCTGCAGATATAGATTGTAATGAGGCCTGAAATATTTTTCAAGGAAGCAATCAGTCGAACTAGTTTTCACAAATAAACTGTATATAGCTATATTTTTGAATTTTAAAATTATTATTCAACTTTTGTAATAATGAATGCAAATTTTGGCAAAAGGAAAAGGCATTGAGCCTCAATAACAATTTATCTTTAAAATCCTAGTAAATAAATAAAAGCACTTACACCAAATCACATCTATTAAAACCTAGGCATCCATAGTGGAAGGAAGTGAGATGTTTAGTTGCCAAGCTATTCAGTGCTTAAAAATCAATAAACCGTGTCTTGCTGGCTAGAGGATTAGGCTTTAAACTAGTAGAAATCAATTTGAGAGTACCACCTTAAGCAAGCAGTAAATTACTCTGATTCATGATAGAATATGTTTTCCTTCTGTGTTTTGATGACTGGTTTCAAAGTTTTGGAGGCCTAACCATTTGCACAAAGTTTAAATAAATATATAGGACCATTTGACCAACGAGCAACCCCAGAAAGAAAATTCTTTGACCTCACACAAGGCACCTTTCCAAGAGCAGGCACTCAAGTACATTGCAAATATTGAAAATATTCATCTATCCCATAGTTCTAGAGCTATTAACTGGTACAATGACAAATCATCAAAGTGCCAAATACCTATTTTTGGGTGAACATTTCACAGCATATTACTAACTAGTGTGCTAGATATTATAAATTGATTTTACTTATTTGTTTTATTAGGATCCTAAGAACAAACACAAGAAGCTCCATCAACTTATCAACTTTTTTCATTTCATACAAGAAAACATCAGAAGTCAACACTCGACAAAAAATTTCAATCTTCAAGTCAAATAGATAATCTAAAGGATAAAGACCATGTTGAAATTTCAGTGAATCCATTAAGCAGCAAGTATATAGCACATGAAAAAACCACAAATAAAAAATTGGCAAAAAGAAATTGAAATGTAGCATGTACTCTAACAAATAAACGTACTGCGATGGAACAAGTGGAGTATAAACTATGTTTGGCTCCACAATTTCACCAAGAACCAAGACACCCCCACCACTACTATCTCCTTTTAAGCAATGAGAGAACACTCTTGGTGCAATTCCTTGCGAAGAGAGTTGTGAAATTACAGACATGCCTTGTTGCCCAAATCCAAATATCCCATCAACTGCTCTATCAGACTTTGTTAAGTCCCCAGTCTGCTGAATGCTACAACTGTTCCACAGTACAACATCATAAGACGATGCCTTACAAGTTTAAACCAACAAATTCAAAAGGGGAGATGAGAGTGTGGTGAATGCAATTTTAAGCCATTTCAAACTCACAATACAAGAATAACGACAGTCTTATCACACTACATGAGATCAATTATTTCAAACTTGTGATAGCTCACCCAAAAACTACAGATGCAGAAGAATTTGTTGTCAAGATTCCCTCAAAAATACTAGCAAAATGCATCAAGTCTGACACATAATAGCCTGATGTCCCACTGCCATCTCCATACTGAAACGTGTAAGTGCACTGGTTGTTCGGGCCGGAACAGCTCGCATCAGAGGACTGTACTCCATTCCTGCACCTCCGGTCTGAACAAGATATCAATGAAGATGTTGATGAACTCCTAGGGTCAAAGTAATTGAGCTGAATCTGCAACCAAATCCAGCAAAGATGATATTCAATCAGTGTTATTCACAAATCCCAAAGCGCATTGTTATAGTGTCATACAAACTGTGTACTAAACTGAATCAACTAACTAACAAATAAGGAACAGGGAAATGAAATTTACTTGCAGCCCACTTGTCTGAGGACAACCATTGCAGGAACCACAACTAACCCAGAGAACATCACTCCCAGTGTCAATCTGCACATAGAATTCCCTTGGAGGAGTACCCATTTTTACCTTGGTATAGTAAAGCCTGTGGAAAAAGCCAATTTTTTTTTTATTCCATAGAATTGAAAGCACAAAACATATAACAAAAACAACAAGATTGGAATTGCGAGAGAGAAATTCAAAGACCATCTATTCAACTTTTATTTACATGAAAAAAAAGTTCAGAATTGAAGACACCAACCACTCAATTTTTCATTTCTAATTTAAGCACCAAGATAAGAAATTTGAAGACGCCCATGAGAGATATTGATCCAAAAAGCAAATAAACAAGCGAAACTGAAAAAGGGGTGATAGAACTACCCGACTTCTGTGGGATCGAAGTTGCCTCTGACAGGGAAATCTACAACATAGTTAGTAGACTGCAACATTCTACGATGTCTGAGGCTGTCCCACGTTCGGAGCTGACTCAACTCCACGCCGTGATTCGAAGGAAACGCTCTTTCCAGCGTCAGAGTCACCGGCGATCCCTCCACCACCGACAGAAGCGCGGCGGCGAAGAGAAAAACGGCGGCCACCGCTTCCATTTAGTGTCGGTTGGAGAGTGTAAAAGAAGGGAAAGCGAAGCGGATTTGAGACAGTTATACTAATGGAATATGAGAACAAAAAGCAACAAAGAGCTAAAATTGTTGGTGCTGTTGTTCTTCATGATCGTGATGAGACAGAGTTGTAACCTTAACGAACCTGCAAGTTGCAGGTTGCAAATTTGGTTCACATAACACAGTATAATGGATTACGTATTGTTACTTCCACTTTTATTATGAAGCTATGACATTTACTGCTCCACTGCTGCTATATACCTCCTTTTAATATCCTTCACCTTCCTCCACCATTAAAAAAGGTATACGTGGGGAATATTTTTATTATTCTCTTATATTATGTGCACTAAATTTCGTGTAAAAAACAGAACATTAAATGACATTTTTTTTCGTAACTATAATACAAAGTAAACCATGTTTTGACCCAGGAAAAAAAAAGAAACAGGTTAAATGAAAATAAAAAGGAGTGGAAATGTGAAATAATAAAATTGGTGAAAAAAAAGTAATGCAATGAATTTTATTCTTAAATTTTCTCAAATCAAAAGACTAGGAGTTCTTAAAAAATATTTTGAATTATCACTATGATAGCTAAAAATCGATATTTTAATAATAAAATTGTATGCATTTTATTTATAATTTAAATTTTATGTAAAATCATGATACAGTAAAATCGTAACATCATTAAATAAAGTTGTAAAATTGAATAAATTATAATTTTTTTAATTATTCTATACACCAAATTGCATTTTATTAGACGAATAAATTTAATTTAAATAAAACAAAACTTTATTTGAAAATTAATGTAATTAAAAAAAATCCGTTGCATTATATGTCGTCAGTCATAATATCATCTAATTATAATTGAGTTTGTCTTTTCAACTTTGAAATTGTTTACTTCATTGATAAATTAGGTTTTAATTAAAATAAATCTTAAATCTAAATAAACATTAACAGTATTTTCTATTGTAGCAATTAAATAAGTTTTAAGTAAAACAAAATTTAACTTTTTAACTTATAACTTTTCCTTTTATATTTTAAATAAAAATAAAATCTATTATACATATTAGCATCTCACAATTTATAATTAATTATAACTAAAAGGAAAACTGTCGGTAGAGAGGTTTTAATAAATGATTTTTGCTTAAATTTTTTAATAAAAGTTAATAACTGAAAAAAAAAATATTAAGATCATTTTTATCTAATTGCTAGCGAAACTTACTTTACGGAGGAATATGTAATGAGACGTTGCTTCATATTTTGAATTCGTAAAAAATATTCAAAATTGTATCCCTGTACAATCACAGAAATCTTCAGAATTCCGGAAGGGGAATATTAACCCAGATTTGAAAGATTTTTTTTTCTAAAAAAGAGAGAACAAAGGAAAAATTAAATAAAGAAACAAGGAAAAAAATGTTTTTGAAGATAGAAAAATATGATCGAAAAGAGAAAATTCGCTAAAGTAATTAAGTAAATTATTTGAGAATGACAATTATACGAAAAATATATTTATAAATGCATAAAATAAGATGCATGGTTTTTTATATGCATTTTATAGGTTTTTATCTAAATATATATTATTTTTTCTATAACTTTGTTTAAACTTTTTTATATTATTTATGTTTTTTAAAAATATATTATAAATCACCTATTATGTATCATTTAATTATTTTACAATATTAAAATACAAAGTCTTTTTTACTAGAAATTAAAATAACGACAAAAAAAAAATGAGAACACAAATCACAAGTAAGCATCAACATAAATATTTTAAATTAAGTTACTAAAACACGCAATGTGACTAAGTTACACATTAAAAGAAGATAAACATTATTTGACAGTATTACATAAGAAAATTTAAAAGAAATATTATAATAACTTATTTTTTAATTTGTAATCATACTCGTGTAATTTTAATTAGAAATGTTACTAAAAAGATTTAAATTAATCAAATTTAATATTTATCAGATTTAATTTATAATGTGTAAATTTTTTGAAATTGATGTAATTTGTCTTGTGGAGGTATTAGACAATAGTTTATAAATAATTGAAGGTTCGTAAGAGTACTTATCACATTATGATTTGACTAGTTGTTATGGTGTTTGTTATTAAAATATGAAAATATTGTCTTTATGTAAATTTAGTATATTAAGTGATCATAAAAATATAAAAATACATGTATAATCATAAGAAATTAAGTATGTATTGAAGGAGTATGAGTTTAATTAATATATCATACTAACAAGATTAATATGGTAACAAATGTCATAACTAAAAATATAACTCAAATGGTTGTTCTAATCTCAATAAGGTGGAGTTGATTAAATAGTTGTCACATATTTGTTATATGGGATGATTTTATTCGAATAATTAAAGAAATATTAATAATAGATCATAGTCTAAAACATATCATGAAGATGTTTTTACAAATTAGGCTAATGACTTTAGTCTTAGGAAAAACGATGATTTAAGGTTTGTTAGGAGAGGTTGTATCCTTGGTGATGTTGATATAGGAAAGACCACATTAGTAAAAGGCCATAATAGTAAACTTGATATACATCCACACAAAGAATAAGATATATCAAGATTAAAAATTGTTGTTGGTCAAATACAGATATATGTGACACAATATGTATCATTTTGTTTGACTTGTCTAACAAACCTAAACATTAGAGGTCTAGTGGTGTGTTACAACACTTGAGATACTTGAGTGGAAATGGGACAACCTTATAATAAATTTTGTTACCAGTTTTCACAATTAATGAAGGAATAAGTTAATAAAGTGTGTTCACATTTTTTTAGTTAGCCTATGAATTCCTATAGAGAAGTTAACTCAACTTTACATAAAAAAGATAGTGGAACTTCAGGATATATCTTCTAACATTATTATTTTTTTTTTAACTTAGATCTTAGGTTTAGTTATAGATTTTGACAACTTTATAAAAAGCTCTAAAATCGAATTTAGATTTAATTCAACATAATATCTTCAAACAAGTGCACATTTTGTAAAGATGACTTAATCATGAGATTTATTTTTTTAAGAATTCGTGCATTTAAGCATTTGAATAGATGAGATGAAGGGTTACCTTTTGTGAAGTTCACCTATAGGTATAATTATTGGGCTAGTATTAGTATGACTCTTTATAATACTTTGTATCGAAGAAAATGTAGGACTCTTAGATATTATGCTGATCACAAAAGGTAGTCTTTGGAGTTTGCAACTATTGACCAAGTGTTTATGAAAGTTATGTCAACCATGAGTGTAGGAAGAACTATTTGTTCAAGAAAATTAAATTGTAAGTTTATTAGACCATGTCATGTTCTCAAACTATCTATATAATAGTTTGTGAGCTAACTTTATGTATAACTTTATCAAACTTATATAGTATTTTTCATATCTTAAATCCTAATCACATCATGGATTCTAATATGATTCAAGTTAGAAAAATATATCTTATGAAGCTAAACCACTTTGAATCAATGATGCTAAATTAAACAATTGAGGGGTAAAAATATCAATCTAATCAAAGTAATATAAATGTTAAAACAAGTAATGGATGAAAACTTAATAATAAAATGCAAGAGGACTATCTTATTTTTTGTTGGAAAGTTCATTTTTTAAGATAATTTTTTTTAAAATAATGTGAGAACTTAATTTTATATTATGATATAGGTGTGTGAAATAGATTAAAAAATAATTAATTTTAATATATTAAACTTTAGTCAATTATGTATGCAAAGTAGTTAAAATCGAAATTATAGATAAAATTGTGACGAGTTTATAAGATCGTAAATCGTAAAATCGTAATACGAATAATAAATTTTAATTTATAATATATATATATATATATATATATATATATATATATATATATATATATATTATTTTTTTTTTATATATATATTTTTTTTATTTTTATATATATTTGATAATTATTATAAAAAAAAAAAAAAAAATATATAAAATAATTAAAAAATTAAAATAATAAAAATTATAAAAATATAAAATAAAAAATATATTTATATTTATAATATATATATATATATATATATATATATATATATATATATATATATATATTAAC
>Ga0099825_1007260_pt1 | contig 13548 bp, 6 predicted proteins | sample SiratroredBW_FD_76838 | JGI IMG/M metagenome (GOLD analysis project Ga0099825, IMG submission 76838) | Root nodule microbial communities of legume samples collected from California, USA - Siratro red BW | ecosystem: Host-associated > Plants > Roots > Nodule | place: USA: California | collected... | reverse complement strand
TTATAGAGTAAATAGTGTAAAAGACTTTCATATTGTTATTCAACATTTGTTGAATCTTAAAATAATTATCTTAAAAGTTGTATCAACTACAATTTCTGATTGTTTAGGCTTCGATGACACTGACATTAAAAAAATTAGACACTTTTTGTGAAGCTCAGACACGTCTCTTAATTGATATCCGTATCCGACACCAGTTATCGGACTTATTGGACATCGATACTTCATTACATATATCGTTAAAGTGTCCAATTAAAAAAAATATTTTTTTAGTATCACAGTTTTAACATAATTTAACACAGACCAATACAATGATTTTTTAAAAATTTATAAACTTATTATATAGGTTTCTATTATGATTATAGAAATAAGAAATAAATCCCATATATAATGAGAAATATTTATATTGTATATGTTTCTTTTGTGTTTTGAATTTTTTAGATGAATGAATTAGATTATTTTTTATTATATTTGGTTAGTTTATTCATAGATGATTTTTGAATACATAAATCTTGATTGTCAATTTATATTATTTATAGTGATACAATATATAGATTTATGTTTCACTATCTTATATTTTGAAGATTACATGGTTCGAAGTATTCTTATCTCAATTATCTCAATGTCCATGTTAGTATTTGTGCTATATATTAATTACAATTTCTGATTGTTTAAGTTCGATTATAATGATTGTTGGCTTAAATACCATGTTTTAAGATGGCTTGACTTGTGACTTGTCTATGTACTTGTTTGTTAAGCTAAACCTATGAGTCAGAGAGTTAACAAGGAGGCAGAATTTGCCTATGGTGCTGGTCAAGTGAACCCTACAAGAGCTGTGAACCCTGGTTTAGTCTATGACGTGGATGACTTTGCATATATCCAGTTCTTATGCCATGAGGGCTATAATGGCTCCACTCTATCAGTGTTAGTTGGCTCTCATGTGAACTGCACCTCTTTGCTTCCAGGGCTTGGCCATGATGCTCTCAACTATCCCACCATGCAACTAAGTGTGGAAAACAAGTCAGGCACAACAGTAGGAGTTTTCAGGAGAAGAGTGACCAATGTTGCTCCTGCTCCAACCATCTTCAATGCCACCATCAAATCTCCCAAAGGGGTGGAAATCACAGTGAAACCTACAAGCCTTGTTTTCTCACACACCCTGCAGAAGAAGAGCTTCAAGGTAGTGGTGAAAGCAAAATCTATGGCAAGTATGAAAATTGTGTCAGGCTCCCTTATTTGGAGAAGCACACGATACACTGTTAGGAGCCCTATTGTTATCTATAGTCCATAAGGTTACTGTTGTAGCATTCATTGCCTGTGTGCTAAAACATATGGCTCTTCTTGTGCTCAGTGTTAACATTTTGGTAATAATGTGATGATAATTCTTTGACCCTATAACTTTACTGTGCCTATGCAAGCATCAAATGAGAATCTTAGTTATTAAATGGCAAGTAATACACCAATTCATGTAAAAAATATATTAGATTCCTAAAATAAGAAGTAATTTTCTCATTATCATATTGAATGACAACTTACTTTATATGCATATTAATAAAAATAGAAAGACATAATTTGATTTTTGATGTGATGTCCTAATATATGTAAAATAATTTTATATGTAAAAGAATTTAACCTATTTTTTAACTATTGACCAAAAGACATCATCACCTTATTCATATAATTTCTTCTTAATAGTTGACCTATGATATTAAATATCTAATTTCCATGCAAATAATATTCTCACACTTCGTCAAATCAACTCAACTCATTTTTTTAATACTAATTCCTAAAATTACTTTTAAATGGAAGAAAACATCTTCACTCCTACTATTAGTAAAACTACAAGAAAGAAAACAAAAAGATACGCATTTAAATTATTAAAAATATCTATTTTTTTTCAGATTATTCAATCTGAAAAATTATAGAATATAACTTTTATATTTCAGATCTTATAATCCAGAATATAATTTTTTTATTTTAAATTATATAATTTAAAATATTTTCTTTTATATTTCAGATTGAACCATTTTGAATAATTCATAAAAAAATATCAATAAATATAGAATTTTTTTTCATAAGAATATAATAGTTATTTTGATGAATCTGTCAACGGTCTTTCTTTATCTTATTCCAGAGGTGAAATAGAAATAAGAAAGAGTAAGTTGTAGAATAATATTTCATCCATGTCCCTCTTTCCACACCAAAGATGCACTTCCAGATGCAAAGGAGTACGTAATGTTTGACTTTGTGATTATAGTTCACGGTGGATCCTTTACTACTTAAAATAATAGAGTCTATGCAGTACTATTTTACTTTGTTTAACAACTTTTCTATAATTGGAAAGTGTGCATCCTTGAAATTTCAAGACGCAGTCGTACACGGCATCCAGGTCGGTCAAAACCAATTTATTCAACAGAACTCTCACACCAGAGAACGTCGTTCATGCCTTCGAGGTGTAGTTAAAGGGTATAATTTTTTTATGTATTTATTATAAGATACATTTTTTTTTAAATATTTATACATGTATTTATTTATATAGACTCACAAATAAAATTATTATTTTTTAAATATCCACGTATTTATATATTCAGAGTTAATTGCATTTATATATCTTTTAAATATTCATACATCCGATTATATATCTAGAGTTAAATAAAATTTATCTTTTTTAAATATTCATGCACGTTTTTATATATGTAAAACTAAATTTGTTTTCTTTATATAATGCATGTATTTATATATTTAGAGTTAAATGAGATGACTTTTAGTTTTTTCTTTTTTGAACTACTTTAAATTTGTTATTTTTTCATTAAGTTTTTTATTTGTTGATTTGAGTTAAAGCTCCAGTTGTAATTTTGTCACGTAATTATAATATCTTTTTTTATTAAAATTGTGTCATAATAATAACATTGTTTTCATTCTATTTTTTTTTACTAAAATTAAGTAAATATAATTTTAATTAAAATTAAATATTTTAATTTATTTTGAAATCATCTATTTGTCATGGGAATTTTTTAGAAGAAATCGTAACGATTTATTTATTTTTCATAAATAAAAAATACTCACTTTCATACAAATATACAAAAATTGCATCACAAAAATGCTTTAAACTCAATGTGTAAGAGACGTGGTATATTTATCAATGATATGTCTTTAAAAACATTTGGACAAGAAAGTAGTATATATTAATTTTTATGTAGATGTTGATGGTTTCACGTTGATACGTGGCATGTAAACCAGTTTATAACTTTATATGACAGTCACGTGACGTTGACGTAGAAAATATTAGAGATGCTGACTGTATCTAAAAAATGAAGGAAAATATTAGTTTGACAACTACACACGACTACCAACTCTTTGCCAACTGCATATGTGGCAAATTTTTCCTACGTGGCTGAGGGGCATGTGTGGTATTTCGTAGGGAAAAAGGAAAACCTTTTAGAAAGTTTGAAAGGAAAAGTTGGGTTTCGCGGGTGAAATGTGCAGAGTCTGTGAGGGAAAAGCGAAAACCTTCGGTTGAAGTTGTGCGCGACAAACGGTGGGAGAGGTGGACGACGACAAAACGTGGTATTTCTGTGTTTGTGGGTTTAGGGGAGAACGCTAAAGCATAGGAGAAGCTGCGACCGCAACAAGTTGAGGCCATGGGTGCACTTAGATGGTTGTTTGGATGTGTGGTCAGAAAGTAATGCCTAGTTAAACACTCAAGTATATAAAGTTGAACACTTAGAAGGTTCAAAGATTTTTGTGGACTTTTCAATACTGTTCATTCCTTACTTATGGCAGTGGTAGGGAAAGATCAAGTAATGACATACTTGTTTATTCTTCCCAGAACTAAAAAGATGTGAAGATTTGAGCTGGGGAGGCCGTGGGTGCACTTAGATGGTTGTTTGGATGTGTGGTCAGGAAGTATTGCCCAATTAAACACTTAACTATATAAGATTAAACACTTAGAAGGTTCAAAGGTTTTTGTGGGCTTTTCAGTACTATCCACGTAAGACAAGAGTGGCCACGTAAGTGCCACGTGCGGTTGTAACCTGGGTGTAATGTCACTTTGGGTTGTGAATGTATAAGCACTTAGAAATGAATTTTTAGTTTAGTTTGAGGTTGTTTAACATGTGAAGATCAAATTAAGGTATAGCACATCAACCAAAATATCAATTTACCCTCCACCACATAATCAAGACATGTCATGTCACGGTTGATAAATGAGAGTAAATTTTATGTGGTTGTCAAACAATCTTTTTCCCTTTTATATTGTATAGTGGAAAGAGAAATGATACTTTGACACGTTTTTTAAGTTATTCTATTTGATACCATGACGTGGCAAAAAAGAATATTTTAATAAGTTATGGAATCTACCTAATTTAGATGGTAAAAAATTTGAAAACATTAGATTTTTTTATTTTTTAGGTTTTTTATTTTTTTGTTGATTTTTTGCTTTTGTTGAACTCCTTTTTGGTTTTTCTTGTGTGTACTGTTCACATTCTTCTTTCCATCCATTCTTCTTCATTTCAAAATTGGTTTTTACTAGTATATTAAGGGTTGTATGTTGAATTTCTTTTTTTTTTTTTCAAATGTGAGATTCAATTTACAAAAAAGCTTTCCTCTTCTAACAACTAAGAAGTTTTTGAACAGTTTTTACAAATGTGAAAAATAACTGTCAAATGCGTTAATGTTGCTTCTTATTCCAACCAACACTTGATTATGGCATTAATGAACACACGAGGTTACTACATTCCATATTTGTTACATGACTACAAAAGTCATTTTCAGCAAACCACATATCAAAACAGAGAAAATCACTTTGTAGCTATCATACATTTTAAAATAAATTCATAATTTTCTGGAAGTACTTCTACTTTCATCTTGTTGGATCACAAATGCGAAAGACTTCTTTACACAACATTAGAATTGTATTTTTTTAGAATGAGAGCAAACATGAACGCATGAGGTTCCTACTTTCCATATTTGTTACATAAGTTCAAAAATCTTTTTCAACAAACCACGTACCAAAACAGAGGAAACTACCTCGACGTGGGTGTCATATTTTAAAAGAGCTTCAAATATTTTCTGAAAGTACTTTTACTTTGTCCTTGTTGGATCACAAATAAAAAGACATGCTTCTTTACATAACATTATAACTGTATTTTTATCAAAATGAGAGCAAATATGAACACATGAGGTTCATACTTTTCATATATGTTAGACGAGTTCAAAAGTACTTTTCAAAAAATCACATATTAAAACAAAGGAAACCACTTGGACGCGATTGTCATACATTCTAAAAGATGTTCATAATTTATTGGAAGTACTTCCATTTTGACCTTGTTGGATCACAAATGGAAGAACAAACCTCTTTGCACAAATTAAAGTTGTATTTTTTTCAAAATGAGGGCAACATAAACACATGAGGTTGCTACTATTCATATTTGTTAGACGGGTTCAAAAGTCTTTTTCAGCAAATCACATACCAACACATAAGAAACCACCTAGACATGAGTGTCATACATTTTAAAAAAGCTTTATAATTTCTTGGAAGTACTTTCACTTTGACCTTGTTGGATCACAAATTGAAGGACATGTTTCTTTACATAATATTATAATTGTATTTGTTCAAAACGAGAGCAAACATGAATACATGATGTTCCTACTTTTAATATTTATTACATGAGTTCAAAAGTTCTTCTTAGCGAACAACATATCAAAACAAAGAAAACCACCTCGACCTGAAATAACTTCAAAATTTCTTGGAAGTACTTCCACTTTGTCCTTGTTGGATCTCAAATAGAAGGACAAACTTCTTTACACAACTTTGGAACGATGTTTGTTCAAAACGAGAGCAAACATGAACACATGAGGTTTCTACTTTTCATATTTGTTATATGAATTCAAAAGTCTTTATCAGGAAACCATACATTGAAACATAGGAAACCAGTTGAACGTAATTGTCATACATTTTAAAATAAATTCATAATTTCTTGAAAGTACTTATACTTTGACCTTGTTGGATCACAAATAGAAAAACAAGTTTCTTTACATAATATTATAAGTGTATTTGTTCAAAATAGAACAAACATGAACACATAAGATTTTTACTTTCTATATTTGTTTCATGAGTTTAAAAGTTCTTCTCAACAAACCCGATATCAAAACAAATGAAATTATAAACCACATATCAAAACAAATGAAATTATAACGTGGTTGTCATACATTTTAAAAGAGTTTCTTATTTTTTAAAAATGCTTCCACTTTAACTTTATTAGATCTCAAATAAAAAGATAAATTTCTTTACACAATAGTAAAACTGTATTTATTTAAAATAAGAGCAAAAACGAATGTAAGATGTTTCTTCATTCTATATGTATTACATGAATTCAAAATTTTCCCTACAAACCACATGTCAAAAGGAACGATATTAGAATGCCATACATCGTACATTTTAAAAGATTCGGAAAGAAGCTTATGTATCTACACTTGATATCCTAACTACACTTGTACCCAAGTGTTTTTGTAAGTACCTCTCTCTCCACTATGGGAGCACTGTAAACACCGCGCTGACCGTGAAAGGGTTAGTAAAGTACAAGACATTAAGTACGTGCTATTCGGCCATTCAGCCATGAAGAACAACTTGAACTCTAAGAAATGTGGAAGTATTGGATATATATGAGACACCACAATAAAATAACATTTTCTAGATTTGTGTAGATAACAAATATGAATGCAAAGGGAGAAGGGTCGACGAAGGCCGTAATCACCCACATGTGTCTTGCCCACATGCAAGGTTCCACCTTTCTTATTCTTTTCGCATACATGTTGCTATTTTCACTATATAATATAACACCAAACCACTACAAATTCATCCAACCCCTTCGCAAAATCTGGAACAACGTTTCCATGGCCTCTTCTTCACCGACCTTCATCGCCATCCTCCTCCTCCTCACGCTCTTCCACTTCCACCCTTCGTCGGCGCTTCCTCTCTCGGTGGAGAACCCCGAAGATGTCATAGTTTCGTCGCCGAAGGGGACGTTCACGGCGGGGTTCAGGCGCGTGGGGGAGAACGCCTACTGCTTCGGCGTGTGGTTCTCGCAGGCGGAGAAGCACGTGGTGTGGATGGCCAACCGCGACGTGCCCGTCAACGGGAAACGCTCCTCGCTCTCCCTCCTCAACAACGGCAACCTCGTACTGTCCGACGCCGGACAGTTCGACGTTTGGGACACGAAGACTCTGTCGCCGAAGCCGTTGGAGTTGCATTTGCACGACACCGGGAATCTCGTGCTCCGGGAACAGACCAATAGAAGCTTCGTTTTGTGGCAGAGCTTTGAATCTCCCACTGATACACTCCTCCCCGGCCAGGTTCTGACCAGGTATCACCATTTGTTTTTCACACTCTTTTTTTATACGTTCAACTTTTGGATTACACGCTAAAATGCTAATTTAAAGAAGTTAACTTGATTCACACTGATGAATGATAACTTGATGGCAGGTTCACGAAGCTTGTTTCGAAGAGAAGTGAGGGCAACTATTCCTCTGGGTTTTACAAGCTCTTCTTCGACAACGACAACGTTTTCCGGCTTCTGTACGAGGGTCCTCAAGTTTCGAGCGTTTACTGGCCGGATCCTTGGCTGGTTAGCAACAACGTTGGGTTTGGTAACGGAAGAACCCCGTACAACAGTAGCAGAGTTGCAGTTCTAGATGACTTGGGCAAGTTCAGTGCTTCTGATGATTTCAGTTTCGAGACAACGGATTATGGGTTGCTCCTTCAACGAAGGTTGACTCTTGACTACGATGGCAATGTTCGTATCTATAGCAGAGGAAACGGTCAAGAAGATTGGTTAATAACGGGGCAATTCAAATCACAACCTTGTTTCATTCATGGGATTTGTGGACCCAACAGTATGTGCAGTTATGAACGAGAAACTGGGAGAAAGTGTGCGTGTCTTGAAGGGTATAGTTGGATTGATAGTGAAGATTGGTCTCTGGGTTGCAAACCAAATTTCCAACATACTTGTGATAACAAGACAGAATATCGCTTTGCAGTGTCCGATGAAGTGGACTTTTATGGATATGACTATGGATCTTCCTTTGAAAATTACACATATAAACAATGTGAGAAACTGTGCTTGGAGGTGTGCCAGTGCATGGGATTTCAGTACAGCTTTGCCCCAGAGAATGGCCACTTTTGGTGTTACCCAAAGACTCAGTTGCTAAATGGGCACCGTTCACCCGGTTTCAAGGGAAAGTTTTTCGTGCGTCTGCCGAAAGAAACTGCTCAAGATAACCACTTGCAGAACAATGATGGCTTGGTTTGTTCGAGAAATGCAGAAATAGTACTGGAAAGACCATACGTGAAAGGCAAGGAAAATGGGTCGGTTAAGTTCGTGCTTTGGTTTGCAGTTGGCTTAGGAGGGTTTGAGGTTGTCTGCATCTTCATGGTGTGGTGTTTGTTGTTTAGGAGTAGCAACCATTTGGTTAGGGCAGACCAACAAGGGTATGTTCTTGCTGCAGCCACAGGGTTCAGAAGGTACACTTACTCTGAACTGAAACAAGCCACCAAGGGTTTCAGTGAAGAGATTGGAAGGGGTGCTGGGGGGACAGTGTACAAGGGTGTGTTATCAGATAACCGAATTGCAGCAATAAAAAAGCTACACGAGTTTGCTGACCAAGGAGAGAGTGAGTTTCTCACTGAAATGAGCATCATTGGAAGGCTTAATCACATGAACTTAATTGGCATGTGGGGTTATTGTGTGGAAGGAAAACACAGGATTTTGGTCTATGAGTACATGGAAAATGGCTCCTTGGCTAATAATCTTCTATCAAATTCACTTGATTGGAGCAAGAGGTATAACATTGCAATGGGAATGGCAAAGGGTTTGGCCTATTTGCATGAAGAGTGCTTGGAGTGGATCCTGCACTGTGATATCAAGCCTCAAAACATACTTCTTGACTCTGATTACCAACCCAAGGTGGCTGATTTTGGGTTGTCCAAGCCATTGAATAGAAACAACCTCAACAACTCAAGCTTCTCTAGAATAAGAGGCACAAGGGGTTACATGGCACCAGAGTGGGTTTTCAACTTGCAAATCACTTCCAAGGTGGATGTTTATAGCTATGGAATTGTTGTATTGGAGATGATAACTGGGAGGAGTCCAATGAGTGGTGTCCAAGAGACACAACCAGGGGCAGATACACATAATAAGAGGTTGGCAACATGGGTTAGGGAGAAAAGGAGGAAAGCACAAGGAGCATGTTGGGTGGAACAAATTGTTGACCCCACTTTAGGATCAGATTACAACTTGAAGCAGATGGAGATATTGGCAAAAGTGGCTTTGGAATGTGTAGAGGAAGAGAAAGATGTGAGACCTAGCATGAGTCAAGTGGTTGAGAGGCTCCAAAGTCATGAACATGGTTCTTAGTTTCTGTCTATTCCTAGCCTTTTGATATTTTCCTCAGTTTAGAAAAAGAGTGTTTATTTCTCTGGTTGAACACTAGAGTTTGATTAGTCTCACATATACTTAATATATACTTAATGTAAAACCATCCATTTTGATCTTGAAGAAGTCACACTCCGATGTAGGAGTAGATAAGTGTGGATTGGAACCAATATGAGTTAAATAATATAACAAAAAGTAAAAAATTGCAAGTTGTAAATTCTGAGATGTGTCTGCCATAATTGACTCAGACGTATGAGCCACCACAATTGAAGGTGGTGGAGCCTTTCACACTCTAAACTAAGCCATGCATAGTTGAAAGATTGGAACAAGTCTCACCAAAATAACAATTATTTTCTTAAAAAGACAAAAAGTAAGAAGTATCTTTTTCTAAAGAATGAAGAACTTTTTGACAATTTGACTGATGCAGTGTTTCGATAGACGTCGGTGGTAAAGAAATTACATTCAATTACTTCGTCAAAAAAACGATTTTTGTTCGTGTGAAAAAAAAAATATCAAGCTAAATACCACTCATAAAAGTGATATATGAGCTTTATGGTAACTTACCAAAATCATTTTGTTATTCGAACAAGTTTCGTAATTTCATAAAAGAGAAATAACAAAGTAAATTTCTTTCATTTTCTTGGAATTTAATTCAATCCAACAAGTTAGTTTAAGGAGTGAAGATTATTTCTATTTATATTTTTAAAACCAAATTTTAGATTGAATTACAAATATAGTTTGTAATAATAGATGTTTGCTAAAAAACAAATGGTTGATCTTATCTGGGGACCTCATTAGTTAATGCTATGTATTCGAAACCTTAAATAGCTCTATGATGGGAAGAGGAAGACAAAACACGAGACCTAGTTAAAGTCAAGCAGTTGAGAGGGGCAAAATTCCAAATTCTTAGAGATTTTTTTATTTTATTTTTTTCATTTCTTTTATCTCACTCTGATTAGGAGTCACGTGTTACTTTAAGGATTGTCTTAAGTAGAGATATAGAAATAAGAAACTTTGAATAATGAAAAGATTCACAAATCCATTCTCGATTTTTTACCGAAGGTGGTGAGATTTTTAATTGAGGAAGTTGTATATTTTATATGAGTTTGTTTATAATTTATTACTATCAAATATTCTTCAATGTAAAACTCTTCTTGAATGACTTACCAATTATTGTTAATAACTCCCTTTCCATCATATTTTCATAGGGACTTTTTTATTGTATAGCTGAAAAGAATGAGAGCAACTTTATCCTAAGTTAAGGCTTCATTTGTAATTAAAATATGGGAAATTGATTTTAATAAAAATAATATATATATATAATTACTCTGCTTGAATAGGCTTACTAAGTAGAAATGTAACTAATTTAAATGGAATTTAAAGTTCTAAATCTTTTTTTATTTTCTAACAAAAAAGTTATGCAACATTGTTTCTTTTGGGCTAAATAGTTGGTTTTATATAAATATTGACATATTAAAAAATAATATTAGTACATAAACTTTATTTTTATTAGTTTTATTTAAACTTTATTAATGATTAAAATATTTAAGATGTGTTTAATTTTTAAGTAATTGTCAAGTATGTTTATTAAAAATATATTTATTAGAAAAATTTGACAGCTTTAATATATAATTAACGTTTAAATTTTTTTGATAACTTTAATATATAGTTAACGTGGAAGGGAACCACTAACCCTTTATTTTTTTACTTTATAATTTTAAATTTTTAATGCTTTTTTAACGATAACTACATATTAAACTTATGAGTTTAAATAAAATTAATAAAATCAAAAAAATTGTATCAAATTTTTCTCATCATATTAATATATATATATAATAAATTCATTAATTTATTATATTATAACTTATTTTGAAGATCCAATAATAAATGATATAAGTTTTCCATGTTTATGTTAGGTTGTTTGACTTTGAATATAAGGATAAAAATATGAACTAAATTGATTAATCAACTTACGTGTGGTTTTTTTGAGTTCTAAATATGTAGATGTGTTAAACATTTGAAAAAGCCAATAAGAGTTTGTCACTTGTAATAATTATATTTAGTTAAAAGAAATTATATATATATATATATATATATATATATATATTAAGTTTGGTTTTTCAATAACGACTATTTATTTAGTTATTTAGTTTTCAAGGATTAATTTTATTTTGGAACATTTATATTACTAACTTATTTTTCTAGAAAAGGTAAATAGATATTAAAAAATAAAAATTATGGAGACTTGATACACACTTTCGTGATAAATTCTATTTTGTAATAAACAGAATAAGTGAGGAGGAGAAAAATGAATCTACTCTTAGACAAGGTTAGAACTAAGAGAACTTTAACAATGAATATGAATATTATAATTCTAATTATAATTTTTTTAAAAATATATTTAATTTAATGTTTTACTTTTTTTATTGTCTCATAATAATAAATATTTAACTTTTAATTTTTTATATTATATTTCTATTTTTTAATTATAAATTAATTACTAATATTTTATTGTTGTTTAGTTTTCTTAAATTTACTAATATTTTATTTATTTAATGTATATTTACAAAAGGAATCTTAATTTTGAAGAAATGGTCTATCCTAAAAAGCTTTTCTTCGATATATTAAAATTTAACGTCTCTCAAATATTAATTATATTTTTAAAAATTTTATAAAATTTCTTTAAAATAGATAAGAAATGACTATATTTTGCTATCTATAATTATTTAAAAAAATTTCTTATGTATATTTAGTTTATAAATATTTTATTTATCAGTCATTATTAACAAAAGAGAATAAGTTCTATATCTAAATTATTGCTACATTGAAAAACAACCAATATTAAAAATACTAAAAGAAAAGTATTAAAATGCAATAAAAATAAGTCATTCCATCATTTATTTTTGTTTTACTTGTACAATCTTTTTATGCTTAGTACTTGAATTTTACATCACTATAACCAATTATCTTATTTGAAATTGATAATTACTTCTTGCACGGCTCAATTTAAATATGTATCTCCATAATTTTAAAAATGATTATTTTATTTTTATTTAAAGTAACTTCTTGATTATTTGTTCCATAATTTTTTCTAAAACATACTATCTAAAATTCATGAAATACAATTTGGAAAACGTTTTCATGATAGGTAAGATTTTCCGAATAAAATTTTGATAATGAAATTTTCAGAACGTATGAAATACATTTCACAACAAAATTTTCATAACAAACTTTTCAAAATATATATAATTACATTCAGGAATGTGATTTTTAGAATATTCAAAATAAAATTTCTCAAACATATGAAATGTGTCCAAAAAGAGCTTTCCATAATGAAGTTTTTTTTACTCTTCTTCTAAATCTTGTGTTTTCCTTTTTATTTCTTCTATAGTGCAGCAGCCACGTGGTGATTGATAGCATGCAGTGAAGGAGGAGCAGACATGGCAATTGGATAATTTCACGCAACTATGGGTGTGTAAGTTAAAAAATGGGGTGCATGAAGTAATTACCTTGGAAATCAAAGAGTGATTCTTCCTCCACCTCCATGACGACTTCCTGCACTTTCATAGTTTTTTAAATTCTCATTTTAGACATTATGAAAAGACTATAATGTCTTTTGTCTTAAAAGAAAAAGGTTAAGGCAGAGAATGATTTTGAGGAGGTGCTGCATTTGTGACAGTTAAAACCTTGTTAAAGGTGGGATTGAGAGCAATGTAAAGAGATTATAGAAGTAGAAGAAGATCGTTATAGGGGTTGCTGAGGAAGAAGGTTATTGCTGGGAGAAGAAATTAGGTTGCTCCATTCATCTATCGTCAACAGTGTGTTTTAATTTTTTTTTCCAATTTGCGATTCTCCAACGAGTAATGTTAATATTTTTTTTGAAAGGCGTTGCGGGTTGTATAACCCGTAACCATTTTTCCTGCACTTTCACTATTGCATATTGTATAAACCGCAAAGTAAATTTTTTTTGAAAGTAACTGCGGGTTATACAACCCGCAATATAAAAACTTTCTAAAACACATTGCGGGCTATATAACCCACAACCGTTTTTGAAATTTTTTTATGTTACGGGTTATACAACCCGTAATGTTTTTTTGAAAAAAAAATTATATTACGGGTT
>Ga0099825_1007258_pt1 | contig 13550 bp, 6 predicted proteins | sample SiratroredBW_FD_76838 | JGI IMG/M metagenome (GOLD analysis project Ga0099825, IMG submission 76838) | Root nodule microbial communities of legume samples collected from California, USA - Siratro red BW | ecosystem: Host-associated > Plants > Roots > Nodule | place: USA: California | collected... | reverse complement strand
TTATATAAATATTTATATTTTTATATATATATAATATATATATATATATATATATATATATATATATATATATATATATATATATATATATATATATATATATATATATATAATATTTTTAGTCGTTATTTTTAATTTATCCTTAATTATATTTTAAAATTAAAAAAAGTTAGAAATAAATTATCTAAATGTCACAACATAACAACACACTGTAAATCAGTCACATATTTCAACAATACAATGTACTACAAGCTATCACTATTTTTTTTTAACCATTATTATTGATTTTATTTTCTTAAAAAAACCACGGAGGCACAGACTGATTATTTTTCAGTAATATATATAATATGTTTGATTTAAGTTTTCTATAATATATATTAGTCTATAATTTATATAAATTTTATATAACTAAAATGTTTTTTTTTTTAATTTTTGTTAAGAGAAGGGAAAGAAAAGAGAGGATTTATGCAGTTTACTAAAAAATAATAAATAAAAGAGATAGAATATAAAAGAATTAATTTAATTAATTTACACTATATAATTAAGAAAAATAAACTATATCATTTTATCTCCAAATCATTCTAAAATACGTGAAGAGGACTTTTAAGAATCATTTCACTCTAGAAAACATTTTTTTCTCTATTTTCAAACAAGTTTATGTAAAAAAAGGTGAAAATGGAAAATATAAAAAAAATATTTCCAATATTTTATTATACAATTTCCTAAAAAAAAATTCTGAAACCAGAGTTATATGTAGACAAAATTAATAATATCTCACCTTTCTCATCCATTGAAGAGTTATGTTTACAAATTCTTAATTAACTACTTGATCATTCCGTAGACCTTATTCGTGGTGACAATCAAAGGTCATATTTATACAAATAGAAAACAAATAAATTTGCCATCCACTTTAATTTGGGATCGCACATTCATTTTCACGCAATATTGTCCTTTTTTTTTTCTGAATACCCGATTATCCTTTCAATAAATTGTTGATTTCCATTGGATTTGTTAATTTTAAAAAATATTTTCTAACCTTTATTTGGATTGAGAGTAGAAATGAAAAAGTGAAAAAATAGAAAATTAATTTTTTTGAATGAGAATAAATTGATTGGAAAATGAAGAGTCTTACTTATTTGCTTTTCTTTATACAAACAATTCATCTTTCTATTTCCTTCCTTTTTTTTCACTCCCTTATGTTCCCTCTTTAATCTAAATAAAGACAAACGTTTTTTTCATGAAATCAATAAATGTAATAAATATGTGAACTTTAATAAAATATTTATAAGATTTTCCATTTTCTCATTTTTATTTTTATATACAAATATATGTGTAAACTAATTAAAAAATTAAGTGAAATAAAAATAGAAAGAATAATTACAAATTACAGTTAAATAAGAATGGAAACATTTTTAAAATAAGATACTTAAATTGTTACTAAAAGATTTGACATAACAATAGCTATTAGATTATAAAATATTTAAAATTTTAAATATCTGTTTCAGTTTAGTATGAATTTGCAGGCATAAGTCATCTCTAATTCTCTCAAGTATTATTTTTTTTAATAATGGCCATTTATCCAAGTCTTTGGCGTTACCTCCCTCTATTTTTACATGTTTTTTTTTTTTCTCTCTTTTCGCATGTATTTATGTGAAAATAGTTTTCAATAGTGCTTTTAGATTTGAGATTTTGATTGATGTAAAAATGTTAACTTTACCTTCGCAAAGTGGGTCTAAGGAGATTTGATGTGAAAACAAGACTATGATTAAAGTAATGAAAAAAGATGGAATGAAATGAAATTGAGCAAAGCCTTATCATGTTATTTGAACCGCATAAATGAAATATATTTCATTTTTCATTTTAACTTTTATTTTTCTTTCTCTTCTAATGCAAAGAGTATGAAAAGAAATCACGATATATACGATATATTTTTTGTTGTTGTTATATTTATCAAATTGCTTCTATTTAAAATTTTAACTTGTTGAATAAAGTAGGGGAGCTCTTCACATAGTAAAAAGATCAAAAATGTTTGAAGCAAAAGCTGATGAAAATATTATATTGATTGAAAAAATAGAAATTTATAATATATAAATAAAGATAATTATCATTTTATAAATTGGTTTTTGTGAAAATGATTTAAACTTAAAGTTTACATATATTTCAATAAGAATTGGGTTTATTGTATAACTTGTTACTAGAGTACACACAAATCATAAATAGCTACAAGAGGTGTATTAGAAATACTACATTAAATAGATATGAGATCAATTTAGAGTATATAAATAAAAACAATCCTCATCTTTATATTCAAGCTAATGTTAGGCAAAGAGGGATCACATGAAATTTATTGAAAAAAAAAAGAAAAGAAAACAAGACTATAGGAAGCTAGACCAAACCCATGAGAAGAAATAAATAAAGTAAATCATCAAACCAACCCACAAGGGTAATATGAAAAAGCAAATGAACAAAAGTAATGGAATCTAATAGAAGAGTCATAAGAGATTTATTCCTTATGTTAAAAAACAAAACAATAAAAGAAGGAAAACCAAAATTGAGATCCACACACCCCTCCATCATTTTTTAGTAGCCTTGGAAGCATATTTTCTCGATCTCCCATGTTTCCTATAAGTCTGAAGAAGGTATCCTTCGAACTCATCAGAATCACTAAGAAACTTCTGCTCTACCCAATTAACCCATTACTTAGAAACCAACATACACTCCTGCTCAAACTTAGAAGAAACAACTTGAGTAAACTGCACCCTCCAGCATTTGACTGCAGTCCCATAGGACATGAACCAATAACAATTAAGTGCAAACTAGAAGGACTAAAACAAAACCCATGAAATTCCAAACTAGTAGCCACTATGGCATCAAGCTTAACCCCTGCAAAACCATAGAAAGTTATTTCAGTGGTTTGTCCAACAACTACAAAAGCAGTTGTAGGTTATCTACCAAGCCTGCAGGGTGATTGGACCAAATCACCATGACCATCAGATTATGAGTTAGAAGCCTCCCCCTACAAAATATCTACCCACCTCTTAGGTACCAAACTCTACATATCAACACCCTTCAAGGAATTCTCTTTAGAAGCAATAGGTTTAGAATTATTATTCTCTGTCTTTGGAACGAGGACAATGGGAGTAACCGAAGGGGATTGGAGTTCACGGTATTCACATTTTCATGTTTATCCTAGGATAATTTTTCATCTAGAAAAGAAAGTTTAGAAAAAAAAAATGAAAGAGTTAAGCTAGACGAGTGAGTCAAGTAACCCTCAGGAGAAACATGTTATATCTACTCAACATTTTGAACAAGAGTGGCCTACTAAGAATCATCAACAAAACTTGACATCCCTTCTAAACTATCTTCCTGATCAACTTCATTATTCGGAGCAATAACATTACCTCCTAAATAAAATGGTTTACAATCATTACTAGCTGCAATATTAACAACATTAACCATCTCGGTATGCAGTTTCACACTTTTCTCCCTTGTCTCCCAAGTTGGACTTAGGAATATATAATATTGTTTAGACTTCTGTTGATTAGACCTTTCACTTTGAGGGCAATACCTACAAGCACATAAGATATGACCAATAATTTTACAAAAAAAGAAAAAAAGGCAGAAGTCGTTCATACTTCACATCAGCCACAAATACAAAACTTAAACACTCCACCAAAAGCTTCTGTAGTAAAGAAGATAACTGATTCATATCAACAAGCACTCGAGCATAGAAGTCAAGGATTTTCTTTATAGTACAATCATCTAACATAAGACTACTAACCCCTTCTCTTATAAAGAAAGCAACACATGGTTGTCAACTCCAAAGGGAGACCATGCATTCTAACCCAACACTACGCCTTAGTAAACTTCATAGTTGTTGGAATAAAGTCCTTAATTCAGACAAATACCTGCAAAAATCTTGGAGGGAGATTTCAAGATCCAACTGCCAACACACACCTCATTTATTCCAAAGAGATGAGTAAAAACTTATAGAATCCCCTTGTCAGGAGGAATCACTTTCCAATAATCAATGGATTTCCAAGCCCGGTTTAGCTTCTTGCATACATTCAAGTGCATTAGAGACTTGCCTCTTTTGACAAGTACGATCTTACTATGCAAGTGATTCTTACACTCTTCAAGTCCTAGATACATTTTTTTTTTTTGAAATTTGTACATAAACAAAATCTCCTTTGAGATGAGGAGAAGGCAACTATAACACTATAATAGAAAAATGTTGTAAGCATTATTCAAAGGGTAAATAAATACCTTTTTCTATACAACAACTATAAAAAAAAATTTCACACTTCTTCATATCTTAATCATTAAGGTACCTCTAAGAAATTAAAAGCCATGTTTATTGCGTAAGAAACAATAAGAAAAAAATCATAACCCACCAAAAAAAAATACAATACAAACAAATATGATTAGTCAAAAAAAAATCATCATACTTCCTCCAAGAAAATACAAAACAAAAAAAGACTCCCATAGATATTTCCCTCTAATCATCATCATATGGCAGCACTTCAATTTAAATAAAAAAAAAATGAAAAGTCAAGATTATCCTTATCTTACTAATTAATAATTTTGTAAACACAAAGTATATTTAAAGTTACTTTCTAATAAAGCTCAACATGCATGCGAAGTAATCTCTGAAATATTAATTACATGTTTTTACTTACAAAAATAGGAAGTACACTACAATTCTGTCGCGCTCGACATCAATCCACCACATTTCTTAGATAGTTTTAAAATTTTAACATATTTCCGAACACACCCAAGTCTTTTAAACCATGAAATCGCTATGTTTGTCTTCAACAATGAAAACATGGCAAACGAATAAATATGACAAGCTGATAAAGAAAAAAAAAATATGACAAAAATTCAGAAAACAAAACCTTAAAACATAAAAGAGAAACATAATTTTTCGTTTGACTTTCGCTCAAAATGTACTAAAATTATAAAAAAATTACTTATATTAAAAACATAATTAATTATATAAAAACTATTAATAAAATATTTATTAAATAATCAATTATGATTTTCAATATACTTTATTATTTTAAAAGGATTAGTTGATTATCTATTTCTTTTATATAATTAACTATTATTAATATTTTTCTATTATATTAAAAAATAATTAAAATAGAAATATTAAAATAATAAATTAAATTAAATATTTTTCGTTTTATATAATATTTTTTTATTTTAAATATAGTTTTTTATTTATTAAAATTTTATAATATTTTGTTAATATTGTTATTTTAAAATATAATTTTCTATTGTTCAAGATTTTATGATGCTATTTTATTTTAATTGAAATTTATTTCAATTTAATTTATATTTTAATAACTATTTTATATTAAATTATTTTAATTCGTCTAGTAGTTTCAATTCATACTCCTTCATTATATTATCTATGTAATTTAATTTTTTATTCAATTACATTAATTTAATTAATTATAATTTTCTATTCATTTTTCTTCTTCTCAATTTAAATAACTTTACTTCTTTTTTTATTCCTTTTCCAATCCAAACTAATAAAAACATTAGGCACCCTAAATTTAACAAAGAGAACTAGTGTATCTTAACTTTTAATACTATTTACTTTTTTGAATATTTTTAGGATTTCACACACTATGCCATCTTTTTTTCGTTTGTTAGAGGAGATCTTAATACTAATAATAAGCCCTTTGTATTTTTATAATATCTTTTTTTTTTTTTTATCTTTACCCCGCTAAATATTTGTTTCTGACAAAAAAAAAATACACTTTTAGGTATGTTCTTATGCAATAATATATGAATTATATACCTATATCCCTCCCTCCACGCATACATTATATTTTAGTAAATATAAAACTTAAAAACTGACAAGTGACACGACATTCTCGTCCTATCCGATCATAATCAGCAATATTCCCATATTTCACCCTGTCACCAGTTTATCCTTATCAGGATATAATAATGTTATGAAAAAGTACTCAACGATCATAAAATATTTTCAAGAGTAGCTGATAAAACAAATTTAAATTGTTTATAATTATTAAATAACTTTTATCACTCATACTCATTTAATGATCTACTTGTAGATCATAGGACTATACTAGTGCTCCAATTGCAGAAAGGCATATATCCCTCACGTGACATTATGCATGCTGGAGCCACTAGAATTTGACCCTTATATTCTATATTTAAGATCCAATTTAATTTATACACAAAATATGCACCTAGCATAACAGACCTTATCTTATAAAACTTAGAGCATCATATTTTATTAATCTAATACATAATCTATGTGTACTTGTATACAATCCAATAATTTGTAGAGTGAGGAGATTAATTTGACGATAGGCCATGCTTGACATGTGTCATGTCCATGGCCTTATACTGAATTTCAAATGATCCTCTTCTTCTCTTCTCTTGCCCTCCATTTTTACCTTCCATTTTCTACTTATCTCCCTTCCACCTTGCAATCTCTGAACCAAACGTTATCTTTCTTTGTCTTCGCTTCGTATGCACATACCCTTTACCAAGTTCTTCATAAGTCTTCCTTTCACTCTTCCATAAGCAGAAAAGGTGCCTTTTTTTTACACTTCTTCTGAGACTTTCTGTGCTGGGCTGCCATGGGTGTGACACAGTTCAACCCCACATGCTCAAAACCTCGTCTTCACTCATCCCAGCTCTCTTTCCTATCGAGGAATCTCCCCAGACACCGCCACTGTTCTTTTGCGCCACTTCATAGAACTCAACAAGCTAGGATTTCCTGCTCTGTTGCACCAAAGTGAGTAACTTTATTGTTTTCTTTTAACATTTTCAGTTTTCTGCTTCTTGGGTCTGATTGAATTTTCCTCCTTTGACTTCCCAGTGAAGTGCAGGCCCCAGCTGTGACAACCCTGGATCCCAAGAATAAGGCTGAGTGCTATGGTGTCTTCTGCCTTACCTATGATTTGAGGGCTGTGAGTTTCTCTTCCCCTCTCTTCTGTATTTCAACCATGTGTATTTGTTAGTTTTAGTTTGTCTTAAATCAAATTGCATGTTTTGTGTTGTCCATGATTCTTAGCGAATTCCCCAATACTGATTGATTTCTGGGGTTTTCTGGGAGGTTTGTTTGGTACCTGGGAGCAGAATTTGTTAGATGTAGCAGTACTGGTGTCGGTCAATATGTGCATGTTGATGCATAATTTCCTTTGCTGTATTTATTTAGGTTATATACATAGAACTAGATTGGTGTATCTCTGTATTTGACTGCACTTGTTTTGATTCCTTTTATTTTGTTAAGTTTGGTCTATACATATACCTTCTGTTTAAACACCAATAGAAACCGAAAGGCTTCGGTAACATTATTAGTTGTCTTCCATACCAAAACTGTGCTTGGGCGATCTGTCAAAATGTAATCAATGTCTACATTGCAGTATGCATTGTCTTGTAAATCTTTTTTCTCTTTCCAAATTTTAATTTTTATGTTCAATTTAATATACAGTTTAATTTCAGTAAAGAAAGATACTCAACATGAACAATTAATGTATTGATGTTATTTCTTGTGAGATGTTTGAAGGTGGGGAGAGGATAAACATGTGTGCATATGAATCTAATGGCTCTTTTAAGTTATTATAGTTAAATTTGTTGATCTAAGCTGTATGTGTCGTTGAAATATTTGACCAATATTTTTGCAGGAAGAAGAGACAAGATCCTGGAAGAAATTAATTAACATTGCAGTGTCAGGTGCTGCTGGAATGATTGCAAATCATCTACTTTTCAAAGTGAGTATATCTTGGATTTAAAAAAGAATTGTGTCAATGAAGAACACTAGATGTTCAACTTATCTTTCTTTTGTTATATCTATTTGCAATAATGTTTTTACTATATCAGTACTCTCTGATTGAAACTTAGGTTTTCAATTGAATCCAGTGGCATAGTGTAATCCAGATAGTCAATCTCTCAAGTGGACTAAAGTTTTGTCGTTCATGTTGTATCATTACTCTTAGATTAGGATTTTTAAAGTCATTGAAAGGACAATAGGTGCATATCATAAAATTTCTTCTTATCTGTTTTAAGTTGCTGAATAAGTTGTTGTATAGCCATTTCAAAACTGGATTTTTTTTTTCTTTTTATTGATTGAAGGATTTATTGGGATAAACCACCTACACGGATCAACATTACTTTGTATTGTTGACCATATATGTGCAAAATTTTGAGTTATAATTATTTTACTCTTGATAGTGTCATCTCTTCTCTAAACAAATAGAAAGTCACTACTATATACAAAATTTGAGCTTTATGGTTTGAAGATTTATTGGAATCACCATATTCTTGTATCTTTATAGAAAATGAATTTAGCATGAAAGTAAATTGAATATACTGTTTCGTGTTCTAGATAATTTTATTTTGCATAATCACGCAATACTGTTGGTCTCTAGAGCCTGAGTTGATTTATTGTGTCAGCTTGCATCTGGTGAAGTGTTTGGTCCAGATCAACCTATTGCTCTCAAATTACTGGGATCAGAACGGTCAATCCAAGCTCTTGAAGGTTAGCTTTCTGCATATGGCAAATATGCATCTTTTTTTCGGTAACTGTGGTAAATAAACTTGGTATCTATCTGTTATTAGTTGTAGATCTTCCACTTATAATAAGAAAAACTGACCCAGCCTTCTCCATTCTGGTTTGTGGCTATAAAAAAACTGTAGAAAACTAACTAAAGGTGAATGGTGCATCAGTATGTGGCATAACTGAAAGTTATTAGGAAAAGAGAATAAAGGCAAAGCATCAACGAGAAAATTCAACTTACCCAGTGAGAGAGATGAGAAATACAATCAGTAATAGGAATTTGAGTAATAACTTTACTTGAATTTGACTTGTCAGGTCAGAGTAGCTAACGTCAATTGTTATGCTTTTAAATGAAACAAGATACACCTCAATCTTGACTAATATAAGGCGCTGATGTTTTTCATTTGAAATGTTCTGATTAAACTTGCAGGTGTTGCAATGGAACTGGAAGACTCTTTGTTTCCTTTGTTGAGGGAGGTGAGTATTGGTATTGACCCTTATGAAGTGTTCCTAGATGCAGAATGGGCTTTGCTAATAGGTGCAAAGCCTCGAGGACCTGGAATGGAGCGAGCAGACTTGTTAGACATAAATGGGCAGATTTATGCAGCGCAGGTCAAATGATATTCAAATTAAAACCACATTATTACTTTCTGCTAAAGTGCAGTTAGTTATGCTGACATTATACCTTACTACAACAGGGAAGAGCATTGAATGCTGTGGCTTCCCGCAATGTCAAAGTTATAGTAGTGGGAAACCCTTGCAATACAAAGTAAGCTTCTTTTTTATGTGTAAACATGAAGTTACAACTTGTGCTAGTTTATGCTAATGTTCTTGTAAAATGCAGTGCATTAATATGCTTGAAGAATGCTCCTAACATTCCTGCAAAAAATTTCCATGCTTTGACTCGCTTAGACGAGAACAGAGCAAAATGTCAGGTAACAAAGTTTATAGCTGTCCCCTTTTCAAAATTACCCTACCATTTTAGAATGACATCTATCTTCTCTGTATTGTCTCAATAAAATTCACAGCTAGCCCTCAAGGCAGGTGTCTTCTATGATAAAGTGTCAAATGTGACAATATGGGGAAACCACTCAACTACTCAGGTCATTGAAGAATCATTACCAGAATAATGAGCATTAACTGGATTTCTGTAACTCTCTTTTATGATATGGTGTTACCTGTTATCTTGTTAATAGGTCCCCGACTTCTTAAATGCTAAAATTGATGGTTTGCCAGTCAAAGAGGTGGTTAAGGATCATAGGTGGTTGGAGGAAGAGTTCACTGAAAAGGTTCAAAAGGTAATATTTTGTAAGTAGAATCCATAGCTAAATACATGATGTAAGAGATACGTGGTTTCCTTGTGCTAAAAGCTGACAAAGTGATTGTTTGATTGGTAGAGAGGTGGTGCACTTATTAAAAAATGGGGAAGATCATCAGCAGCATCAACTGCTGTGTCAATTGTTGATGCCATTCGATCTTTAGTAACTCCTACTCCTGAGGGTGATTGGTTTTCTTCTGGTGTAAGTTGATACATCTGAATGACCTCATGCATTTACTTGTTTAAGAATTAGATGAGCTTTTCAGCAAGACTACACCTTTTTGAAATGGCAGGTATATAGCAATGGAAATCCTTATGGAATATCTGAGGGTATTGTTTTCAGTATGCCATGTCGATCGAAAGTAAGCTTGTTTACTGTATTCTTCATTCATTTTAACTTCTAAAATTTACTTTATTCCTCCTATGATGAAAGCTTTGATCCATTAGGGCGATGGTGATTATGAACTTGTCAAGGATGTCATGTTTGATGACTACCTCCGGCAGCGGATAGCAAAGGTAAGAATGAAAATTCATACATTACATACCATTATATATACAGTTTAACTTCTATTCATGTGTGCCTTAGCAATATTTATTTGAATGTTGTGATAAAATAAAAAATTAAGTTCTTTAAATGAAATAAATTTCTCATAAAAGCTAAAAGAATGCAGTGAAAAAATGGATTGCACACATGACCTTCAAATCTTCAAATCTGAGATTTTCAATGAATTGGAAGCTATCTGGGTGGTCATGTTTGTGAGTGAAATTAGTTACTTGAGTTGAATCCAGTTTTAAAATGATTCAATTACCATCTTAAAATTGAACACTAGATATCATAATTGAATCTTATTATTGGATGAACCATCAACTTTGATACTAGTTGGGTCTTTTGAGGAGATATGGAGGTGATTCAATACCAATGAGTCATAAATAAATATATATAAGAAATTAATCTAAAACCTTAAAATAATGAGTTTCAGTTTTTATTATATATTGTTTAATTTTTTCATTTCTACTTAATATAAGATTCAAACTTAGATTCAAATAATATTTTGCAGACTGAAGCTGAGTTGTTGGCTGAGAAGAGATGTGTGGCTCACCTAACGGGCGAGGTAAGCATCATATCACCGTATTATTAGTTATTTATGCTTATATTCATGATGATGCTAACTGTTATCTGAAACATAAATTCTCCATCTTAGGGAATTGCTGTTTGTGATCTACCTGGTGATACCATGCTCCCAGGAGAAATGTAACAAGCCTTCCTCCTTAATGCCAAAGCAGATACTCAAATCTGTGTCTTAAAAGGTACTAGTTAGGGAATCAATAAATAAAATGTTTCTATTGAGAATCATGATGGGATACATTAGCAAGTTTTATATTTATCTCTAAAAAAGTTCACTTTTGATTCCTTAAAAAGTGTCTTAGGGTATGGGCTAGCATTCTCGTGTTGGAGTAAAATCACAGTAATTGATGTAGAATTATGGGATTTGAATGCTGAAAAAATGAATAAGTAATGTCATGATAAGAGTTTGGAAGCTGAATTTTCTGTGTTTCTTACAAACATTCCATGTATCATTTTATAAGAAATGTAAAAGTAATAATAGAACAAGTTTAAGAATTGAATTTCCATGTACTGTTAATATATTTTGTTTATGAAGTCACCGTAAGTGTGAGTTTGAAAGCAATTATTATTAAAATAAACAATTTTACTATGTATAATAATCTATAATTGAAGTTGAATATCTTCTAATTAATTTCAACATTTAAGTATATTTTTGGTTACCGAAGATGTAATTTTTTTTTATTTTACTTTCTACAAAACTATCTATTTTTAGTCCTTGTTAAAAGATTTAATCACGTCATTCTTGTTAGATATGAAGACTATATAAATGGATAAAGATTTTATGGATATTAAAAAAAGTGGTTAAATTTTTAGATACTAAAAACATTTGGGTTCGATGTGGAGATGACCGAGCATTTAATTATTTGTATAACTTAACCACGAAGGTTAGAATTTGAATTATAGTAAACAAATCAAAATAAAATATTTCTCTAACATCTTCCTTACTTCTAAATGGAAATAGACCAAGTTGTCCAGTAGATGGGAAGCCTATGACTTGGTCGAATTAAAGTCTGATAAGTTAACATGTTATTTATTTATATTCAAAAAATTATACATATTATAATTTAATATTTTGATAAATTAAAATCTCATATCATAAGTAAAATAAATATTTAAGATAAAAAATATATAATATAAAGTTTATTATAACTTATTATGTTTTTGGTTTATGCTTAATTTTCTATTATAGATAAAACTTATGTACCCACACACAACCTAAGAAAATTCTATATATAGACAAGGTGGCCAAACTTATTTGGGAATTCTTTTTTTATATTCATAAAAATTCTCTTTTCATTGTTTCTCTTTCTAAATAAATAATATTTAATATTTTTTCCTTTATTTTCAGGCAGCAAAACAATGCATCCTATTTATGGGTAATAGCATAAAATTTATTACATTAATAGAAAAAAAGACATTTATCGTCGGTTCTGAGAGACTTTTATTATCGGTTCTGAGAGACTTTTATCGTTAAGTCCCGAACCGACGTTGACCAAGGAGACGTTAAAAATGACGTCGGTTAAACAATCGACGTCATGTAATCCACCACCACGTCAGTTTTAGCCAAACAACCGACGTGGTGTTGTCATTTTTTAAAAGAAAATTATAAATTGATAAATCTCTAATCGATACAAGAAAACATCACAAAAAATTTTAGAATTTTTTAGCAAGTGTGGATATGTGAAATCAAAGGCTACAATATAAAAAATAAATGAAAAATAAGAAAAAAATAAAAAAGAAATCTTAATCGATGGAATTTTGGAATTTCGGAGGCCCAACTGCCTGTTGGGCAAGGGTTTCGTTACCCCATTTTGAACAACTTTTATTTTTGGAGTGTCTAAATCCGAGTTCTCTATCAAAAGTTATGGCCATTTGAAGTTTTTTTGCCCTAAATTTTTGAAACCCTAAATCTATAGTAAACTTATACAATGTAAGAACTCTACCATCAAATATATACTAAATCAAGATGCTGATAAAAAATTTGGGGCAAAAATAAATTTCTAACTATTTTTAATGAATTTACGAAATTGCTAACCTCTTGCTAGGGGTGTCGAACCAAGCATCCAACCGAGATTGTCAAGAAGCTTGTGCACACCAAACGAATGTGGAAGAAGCCCAAACGAACACTACCAAAATCACAAAACGCAAACAAAAAGTCAATAAAATACCACAATCAGTGAAAGCAAATGAACATGGAGGAGAAAGGAACAACTAAAAGCTTGAAACTAAGGGTACCTCGAACGAAGCTTAAAACGAAAATGGCACTGCTTAAACGAAGCTCTCAATGTAAATGAAAGACTAAGAGTGAAATAAAACTGAATGGAGAACCTAAGGAGCTCGAAACAGAGCAAAAAGATGCAGAACAGTGAACCGAGAACACGCACGCAGTGGAGGGAGAAGAAAAGTGAAAGTGAAAACGCGTGGGTTAAAACAAACATAATCACGTCAGTTAAGAGCTTATAACCGACATTTTGTTGAACCCTAATTTTACCCAAAATCCACCCCCAGCCCCCTCCCCCCCCCCCCTCCCCCCTTCCCCCCCCCCACCCCACCCACCCCCCACC
>Ga0099825_1007256_pt1 | contig 13552 bp, 14 predicted proteins | sample SiratroredBW_FD_76838 | JGI IMG/M metagenome (GOLD analysis project Ga0099825, IMG submission 76838) | Root nodule microbial communities of legume samples collected from California, USA - Siratro red BW | ecosystem: Host-associated > Plants > Roots > Nodule | place: USA: California | collected... | reverse complement strand
TATAATTCATTTACATAAAAAAGATATCAACTTATCATATTCTTATATCCTAATTCGAAATTTAAAAAAAAAAATTATTCTAATATATTCAATAATTTTATAAGAGTCGAGAACAAACTTAATTTAAATATATTTTATTTTTAAATTTGTTGACATATTTTTTAAAGATAAAATTGTAATAAAATTTCAAAATTTAAAATAAATAATATCTCAAATATAATAATTAATCCTAAAATATTATTTAAAATAAGATATAATTGAGTTTTAAAGTGAATAATACCTCACTTATAATCTTGATTAGAATTATTTCTATTCATTAATAAAGAAGCACTTGATAAAATAAACTAATTTCATATTGTTTGTAATTATTTTATTATTCTCGGAGTAATAGTTTTAAAAGATATTGAATACGAATTTATTACATGTAATAAAAGAATATTTTAATCTCGACGAATTAATTAATTGAATCTTATATGATAATTTGTAATTACATGATAATCTAACATTTCCTTACATGACCGTAATTAAATTTAAAAAATAATTTCACACATTTATAGGATCTGAAACGCAGTAGTAGTAGTAGTAGACGAAGAACAAATGTGTCGAGAAATTAATAGTTTTTTTTTGCAGTGCGTGTGGGTAACCAGACTTAGTAGTAGAGTAACCAGAAACAGAAACAGTGGCTCTTCATTGGTTCTATTTTGCATATATTTGTTTATCTTTCTTTCTCTCTTCTCTTTTTCTCCCACATCGAAACGACAAAGGTACCAATGAAGAAGAAGATGATGGCAAGCACCGCCATCTCCCTCGTCTTCGCCGCTCTCTTCCTCTTCTCCTCCGTCCACTCCTTCTACCTTCCCGGCGTCGCTCCTCGCGATTTCCAAATTGTACGTTTTCCATTTCTTCTCTCTCTCCGTTCCTTCCTTTTCGTTTCTTTCAAATTCCGCGCGATGTGCTTCGTTAATCCATTGATCACCTTTTTTCCGTCGCCGCGCTGCTCGGATCTAGGGTTTTGCCTTTGATCTGTGTCGAATTAGTGTTAATTTCGTCTCGCGATGTGTTTAGGATAATCGATTGCGTGTTCGTGAAATAACTGAATTGATTTTGGATGATTCCGCGGTTGTGATGTTTTTTTTTTGTTTTAGTTTAGAATGTTGTGTAATGGAATCGTTAAAATGACAATCGTGTTGCCGATTCCGAAGACGGAATCTCAGGGATCTTCGTGTTCGGTTATGAGCTCTGTGAGCTCTTTCGTTGCTGTTTGAGTTCCTCTTTACGCTGTTTTCGAGGAGGTTGATCACTTGCGACGAGTGATTGAGCCTGGTTATGTTTTTATAGGTGCACGTGGAAACTGTATGTTTAATGTGGCTCGTGATTGACTTGGTCTTTGGAAATGAAAAATGTAGTGTGTTGTTTGAGATTTGGTATCTGTTGATTTGGAACTTTGGTGAGATTGGGAGAATTTCATTTCGATTTGTGTTGTTTTTGGTTTCTAATTTTTTGGGAGTGAAGAATAAAGATACTGAGTTGTTGTTTCATGTGTGAGACCAGGGGGACCCCCTTTCTGTCAAAGTGAACAAACTGTCTTCTACAAAGACTCAACTTCCGTATGACTACTACTTCTTGAACTATTGCAAACCCACCAAGATAGTGAACAATGCAGAGAATTTGGGAGAGGTGCTTAGAGGTGATCGCATTGAGAATTCAGTGTATACGGTGAGCTTCTGTTATCTCATCCTTTGACATTTGGATAAGATGATGATGTAATTCAGTGGCCATAAAAGGTTTGTAGTTTAGTTGTGTCAATATAAAAGGTTCGTTGTCTTCTTTTTCCAGTTTCAAATGAGGAAGGAACAGTCTTGCACTGTTGTCTGTCATCAAAAGTTGGATGCTGAATCTGCAAAGAGTTTTAAAGAAAAGATTGATGATGAATATCGAGTGAACATGTAAGTGGTAAATGTATTGGAGCTAGTGCTTAGTTATGTATTATGATTTCATTTAATTAGTTTGCTAAGATTCATTGGCCTCTCTGGTGCTTGTCTATAGGTTTCTGCTTTGAATTCCATTGACCCTTGAAGCTCTGAATTGAACATGCAGGATTTTGGATAACCTTCCTGTTGCTGTTCGTAGACAAAGGAGGGATGGCAGTCAATCAACAACATATGAACATGGATTTCGTGTTGGGTTCAAAGGAAACTATCAAGGGGTATAACTCAGCTTGAATTTTGTTATATAGTTTAATTTGAAGAATCATTTTTGTCACTCCATATTGTAACAATTTTACGATTTTCCTACAGAGCAAGGAGGAGAAATATTTTATCAATAACCACTTGAGTTTTAGAGTCATGTATCACAAGGATCCAGAAACTGGTTCTGCTCGTATTGTTGGATTTGAGGTCACCCCAAACAGGTATTGTTCTTTTCTTTTCCTCTCTCTGTTAAGGAGATGTTGCATTCTAATGTTGACCTAACTTGGTTGGGTTTTATAATTTCATATTAGATTTTGTTATATATATATATATACTATTATATATCTGGAAAAGCATGCTTTTCGTACGAAATAAGAATGAAACAAATAGTTAGATTTTTATCTAACAGATCTTTAACTTCTTCATGATGTCACATTTATTTGAAGAACATAATATTTTGCATTAGAATCTTATAAATGGCTCTTAGATAATCTTTTCTTCTTTCGTGGTAAGTATCATAACTTATGCATTTCTTTACGTATTGAATCTATTTAACTAAAGTAAAGCACTTGTATATTTGATTTCAAATGACTGCTTAATGTGTGTTATGTCTTTCTTATATGAATTGTGTAACTGTAAACAGCATAAATCATGAATACAAGGAGTGGAATGACAAGGACCCACAGGTAACAACATGCAATAAAGATACCAAGAATTTGATGCAAGGTAGTACAGTCCCACAAGAAGTTGATACAGGCAAGGATGTCGTATTCACATATGATGTTTCCTTCAAGGTATTGCCAATTAAAATCTTGGCCTGCTCAAACTGTCAACTCATTTATTATATGATATGCTAAGCCAAGTTTCATTGGTATTTTTTCAGGAGAGTGATATCAAATGGGCATCACGGTGGGACACATATCTTTTAATGAATGATGATCAGATCCATTGGTTCTCCATCATTAACTCTCTGATGATTGTTCTTTTCTTGTCTGGAATGGTAGCAATGATCATGATGAGAACTCTTTACAGAGATATTGCTAATTATAATCAGCTAGAAACCCAAGATGAGGCCCAAGAAGAAACTGGGTGGAAACTTGTTCATGGAGATGTTTTCAGGCCACCGGTCAATTCGAATCTGCTTTGTGTTTATGTTGGTACTGGTGTTCAGATCTTTGCCATGACAGTTGTGACGATGATATTTGCTCTGCTAGGGTTTTTGTCTCCATCTAATCGGGGAGGTCTCATGACTGCGATGGTTCTGTTGTGGGTTTTTATGGGCTTATTTGCTGGGTACTCCTCAGCACGTTTGTACAAGATGTTCAAGGGCACAGAATGGAAGAGGAATACCTTGAAAACTGCGTTTATGTTTCCGGGCATTCTTTTTGCTGTCTTCTTTGTACTTAATGCTTTAATCTGGGGGGAGAAGTCCTCCGGAGCAGTCCCTTTTGGAACCATGTTTGCTTTAGTCTGCTTATGGTTTGGTATATCAGTACCCTTGGTCTTTGTGGGCAGTTACTTGGGTTTTAAAAAGCCAACTATTGAAGACCCAGTGAAGACTAATAAAATTCCTAGGCAAGTACCTGAGCAGGCTTGGTATATGAAACCTGTCTTCTCAATTCTTATCGGCGGCATTCTTCCATTTGGTGCAGTGTTTATCGAGCTCTTCTTTATCCTCACATCAATATGGCTGAACCAGTTCTATTACATCTTTGGCTTCCTTTTCATAGTGTTTGTGATCCTATTAATCACCTGTGCCGAGATTACCATTGTGCTTTGCTACTTCCAATTGTGCAGTGAGGATTACAATTGGTGGTGGAGATCGTACCTCACTGCTGGGTCCTCTGCTTTGTACCTTTTCCTCTACTCAATTTTCTACTTCTTTACGAAGTTGGAGATTTCAAAGCTGGTATCCGGCATCCTTTACTTTGGATATATGATAATAGTTTCATACGCCTTCTTTGTGTTGACGGGAACTATTGGGTTCTATGCTTGCTTCTGGTTTGTTCGCAAGATTTACTCTTCGGTGAAGATTGACTGATTTCAGGCATCATATAGGGATGATTACAACCGGAACCCGGAGTCTGAGAGGCTTTAACAATTAAGAGGACTGAAAGCAAGTACTGCCGGGAAGTTACATTTTCCCCCCACTCCACCCTTGAAAACCCTTTTTGTTTATTGTTAGAGTAGCAGATGGATTGTTAATTTGTTACACTGTTTTCAAATATTGTTGTGGTAGTTTCTGAAGTAATGATATGCCTGCATATTTCAACATGACCCAACGAAGTGATGAAACTATTTAATCAGCAATTAATCTTCAGGGAATGTTTGACACGTTTGAGACTTGGATTACGATCAGGGCATTGGGTTAATAGGTTCCTGTCGAAACCGAATAAACTATTATTTATTAAAATATATAAAATTATTATTACATGCAAACTCCATACCTTAAATATCTATAAATGGACATGATTATGTTTAAACTCTCCCAAAAAAAACCCAAAAAATCGATTCACTTGAAGACTGAGTTCACCGGCTTGACTATAAATCCAATTAGTCACAATGGTACTTTAATATTGACAATCTAAAACATTATTTTTAACTATTATTATTTATTTTTTATAATAATAGTATTTAATATTTTTATTATATAAATTTATTTAATATTTAATATTATTTTAAATTTCATTTTTTTTATTATTTTATTATATTATAATGTAATCGAGAATGAGGTAATCAATTATACATGACACATAATTTATTATTTTATAACATAATTAAATTGTATTTTATTCATAATTCATCATGTGATTATTTTTTATAACATAATAAATTATCCATTTCTCATAATCAATTTAAGAGTCTAACTCTATTTTATCAAACTTTTATATATTATATTTAATCCATTATCATTTTTATATATTTTGAAAATTTGCATAATCAATTACTTGGACTAATGTGGTGTATTTTAGAAAGCTTCCTAATACAACACCAACTTCTTTTTTTAGTTTTATGTGACCACGACAATAATAACTAAACAACAATAATTTTCAAGTGACATCAACCATCGAAATACGGAGTAAAATTTTTTGCCATACATGCAAAAAAGTTTACAATGCTAACAATTTGACTCGATCTAATGGATGAAATAAATTACACTGAATTATTAATACAATACCAACATCTTTCTTTAACTTCACACGACGACCATAACTACAACAGCGACAACAATTCTCAAGTTACACCAACCATTGAAATACGAAGTAAGTGAATTTTACTTGATAAATAAATTACACTGAACGATAAATAAATTACACTGAATTATTAATGATATATCCTCTTTCTGTTTTCTATAAAAATCTTAGTTCATTTCATTTTATTTTAGAATGATTTCAAAATCTAATTTTTCATCTTAGAATAAAAATGTGATCCATGAGGTGAAAGATATTCGACCTATCAAAACATGGACTAAAATATGATTGCATATACTTGTTTTGGTGTTTCTCCGTCCTTTCTATCTTAATCTCTATGAGAAAAGTAAAAATATCATCTTACCTTTTTCATCTTCTCAAACTACTCCTTTTCACTTTTTTTTTTTACAATCTAAAATATAACTTTTGTATTCTAAATTATGTATTTTAAATTATACAATATTTTGAATTATATAGTTTAAAATACAAATTTTAAAAAAATAACATTTTGATATTTGTAAAAGTAAGGGATGCTGGAAGAAAAAGAAAGGAAGTGTAGTAGTAACACTTTCTCAAAACAAGAACAAGTATAAGCAAAACATCATTGAATTAACATGCCTGATCTTTATTACATTCGAAGTTTTCTAATAAGAAAGCACCAAATTGCTTTCTCCTACACAATATTACAACATTACAGGAAGCAAGACACTTCCAAACATACAAAAACCAATTTGCACATGGACTAAGTCGATGTCGTCTCAATGTGCATCAGGTACCTTTTCTTCACCTTTCTCCACCTCACTATAACAAGCACAACACCAATATATATACACACAAATCCACAATCATCCCAAGAGGCTTTCAACCACATGGTGTGTTGTGTTCATTTGCAACTTCACCTTGGTAAAGCCAAATCAATGCCTGTGGTGATCTACAACTGTAAACTTAGCTTCAATAAATCAAATATGGAACCTTTATTCCACTTATTCTCAGACCTTGATAATGATCAGGTGCAAATGGCCTCCACTGAGAGCTTCTTCATCACACTTGGACATGGATCTCCTCCAAAAATTTCAGGAGACACTGTCACCGTACAAGAGCTTTGACCAACACAATTCTGCACCAATAAAGTCATAATCAAATAATGTATTCAGTACCATAAACTAAAAATTGATCACTTGGCCTGCAGTGTTAAAAATCTCACATTGACTAGAGATAAAACCAATTCATATTCATAGTATATAAGTAAAGACAATCTTTATCTTACAAGTCGGTTTTGTAAGAATAAATTAAACTTAAACTCAAGATGACTTTAAAGCTTAGAAAGAAACCATCCCAGAAAAGAATTGAACAAGTAAAATACCTTCTGGAAAGCATCATATGATTTGTGAGCATGACAGCTTCCTTCACGGTAGCTTCCACAAGATCCTACTGGAGTGCCAAAGCTAGCAAACTTGATTGATGAGATTCTTTGTCCAGGACCACATGACAAATGTGCTTTTGGTCTCACAGGACTTCTGACTTTGCCAGAAGCTTGCATCTCATAACTAACAAGATTTGGCTGCCACTCATAGATATCAGCACATACACTGTCAATATCCCTTCTAACCAAAAAGATTCCGTTCGGATCACCGCCGAGTTCCTCGAACACAACCAATAAATTTCCGGTCGGCTTCAGCCAAGACTGAGGAACATGATACCTGAAATTATGATGCAGCAATTAGTATGACAATGGTTTGTAACCAACATTCAACAGAACTCAAGAACAAGCTAGACATTTCTCACCATCTTTGAGAAGCCTCGCCACAGTTACTTGCACACTTTTTCTCACTGTAAGACCCTGCATAGTTACAATAACCACAAGAACCAGATGCTTTGTAAGCAGGCCAGTAGCGGCCCAGACTTTGTCCATTTATCCACACTTGACCTTTGCCCATGCTGGCCATGTCTAAAGCCAATGGTGCAACTCCAGCTGGGGCATCAAAGGTAGTCTGCAAAAGAATAGAAAGGACATTACTTTTACTGCCAAAATGGTCCCTTTTCTTGCATTTACACCCAGAATCAATGGACAGATGAAAAAGTTTTGCAGGGTAGTATAGAGGTATCACAATACTCACTTTGTACCATGTCAAGGGCTGTCTTCTAGAAACTAAATACCCCTGAAGCCACTCAACAGAGGAACTTCCACTAAGAGAATGTAGATTCAAGGCTTCACCTTTAAGACCAACCTAAAACAAGCATTCAAACGAATCTCAATCAAACTAAAGCAATAATGAGAAAGAGAAAGCAAAGAGAACGTTTGAAAAACCTTGTATGACCACTTTTGCCAAGTTAAGTCTCTTTTCCCCTCATTGAGACCACTTAATGTTATTGGGCCAAGAACACCAGCATTCCATCTTTCAAAATGTGGACCAACATTCTGCATGATAATAACAGGTAGCAGATGAATAAATATTGTCATGCTCATAATCAGAGTTCAACATTCTAAACAATCAGATTTGTTTGTAAGTACAGTGTGTACATGCAGTGTTCACAAAAGAAAGAGAGGGACAAAGAGAACAAACCGGAAGCCCAACTGCAACACTTAAAAGGGAGATTTTGTTAACACCAGCTCTGAGCCTCACACCTTCGCTAAAGGTTAGTTTGGGGGCCTGTAAGCTTCCATATGCAGTTCCTGACCACAAGAAGATAAATAGAAGGTTCAGTGTATCAAAGATGAAGCAAAATAAAATAGTGACTCATTACAAAAAAGCACATTTTATAGAAATTGAATATTTGTAGTATGCAAGAAGAAAATGGTTCTTTGTAGTTTAAACAATTAGTGTTGCTGAAACAGTTTCAACCAGCAGTATAATGCTCACCTGCCAGCTGATTGTTGATAAAAACATGCAAAGCATGCCCAGCAGATAAAACTGTAAGAAAAGGATTATTTCCATTCCTTAAAAACTCTTCATTGGGATTGATCACAACGCTGCCAAGAAAAGGAACAAGATAAGTATTCATCATCTACAAACTTAATTGAGCTAATACATCAATAATGTTATAACCATAATGGTTAAGAGAAATAAAAGTAAGAACATTGCAGAGTTATAGGTCACACTCACTCCGTGGAGTACCACAAGTAGTCAGACAAATCTCTGGTTGCATTTATCTGCTCCAACAAGCCAGTCACAGTGAAGGAACTATCATCAGTAGTGGTTGTCTCTTCATTAAACGCTTTCCAAGATAGTCCTCCATGAATAGGAACACGACTCATCTTCATTGTTGTGCTCTGAGAACCAACCTGTAAGAGATTTCAAATTATCATTTTTTCTGAAACCTTCAGTTGAAGAGTTATTAAAAAAAAACACCCTTTTTTTCATTGAAAAGTCCAACTAAATAGTTTATATTTGGTCATGTTTCACAGGAAAAAAATCTCCATCATAGTAATCTGAAATTAAAGTTGGTGTAAATTGTCTCACCCTTGCAGTGTTATAAACAGTGTGCTTGCAGTTAGGAAGAATGCTTATAGACCATGGAGGTAAATTGTAATGCTGATTTCCAAATGTCACTGTTGCGTAAGATTGCGGGTTATAGTTTGCAAGGAATGCAGCACAAGCTCCAGACTTTGATCTAAAGACATGAGCCTATACATTGGTTAAGAAAGTTGAAAGTTTAGACCAGTTACAAAGCGGATTCCCAAATAATTCTCAGAAAACTAAACAAAGTTATTTATACCTCTTCATAGTTTCCAAGCCTTTGAACAGTAGGATCTCCTGATACTAAAGCAGGTTCACAGAGTTTTATTGCTCTATGTAAATCTTTCAGATGACCCCACTTTGGCTGTCTTGGCAGTCCTGCATAGAACACATTCAATAACTAAAAACCATTCATGAGAAAAATATATATATAAGAACTCTGTTTTCCTCTTTATGCATACCATATTCATCAAGAGGTGCATCATAATCATAGCTTGTAGCAATAAAGGGACCACCAGCAGTGCGACCAAAATTTGTTCCTCCGTGATACTGAATGAACAAAATAAAGGGGCTTAATTTACTATACAAGGGTGAATTAAATTCACACAATGAAATCAATAAAGGTTCAATTTACCATGTAATAGTTGACATATGATCCTCCTTTCTGTATAAACCTTGCAATTGAAAATGCCAAGTCCTCAGCAGGTCTATGAGGCACTGCACCTCCAAACTCAGTAAACCTACAAGTTTAAAAGAGTAATGAGCACCTCTAAGAAGTAACAAGGCACAAAAGAACAAGCTTCAAATTTGTTATACCAGCCAGTCCAAGCTTCTGTCCACATCTTTGGTTTGTAAGCCTTATTTGGAGAGAAATAATCACAATAGAAGCCATTGCAAGTGTTAATCTGCAAAAAGTTATATCAGAATTAGGATGTGGACTTTGATCCTGATTGGAAAATTTGGATTTACATGCATTCATGCAAATATAACATTTATTGAGAATATAAAACAGTATATTTCTCTCTCCATCACTATTAATGAAAATTGACAAGAATGTCAGATTTTCAATTTCCACCACAAGTAATAAGGGTAGTTTCACTATGATTATATAATTGTTAATAGCCAGCCAGGTATGACAATGAGAACAGTAGTGAAAGGACTGAACAAGGAATGATCCAACCATGTACAACAAGGAATAATCACTCATTTCTTCCATTGGCAAAATGGACAAAACATACTGTCTCTAGAATCCCCACCAAAGACAACAGGCTATAAAAATTGAAGAAGATGGTACAAATAAGCTGAGCTTACAAGAGGACCAGGAGCATCATCTTGCTTGCACATGATCCATGGAACACCAGTGCCAAGTCCTACAGCCATATGAGCTGCCCATTGAGTGTAGGCTCTACCGGGAGCACCAACTTCATACTCCATAGGTCCATATTCATTTTCGATCTGTGCAAAAATTTTGCAAAAGTATAAAACGGTGAATATTCTCTCTCTATATATATCTCCAGTTTATTTTGAGCAACAAGGCTATAACTATTTTCAAATTGAAAAAGCTACACGAAAATATAAACAAGTGAATGGATTGAGCAAAAGGGTAGCTGCATAGGTCATCTACCTGAGATAGAATTATTGGACCACCCTGAGACTGGAATAACCTTTCTGCTTTCATCATATCCACAATCTTCTTGGTAAATCTTTCCATTTGAAACTTAACCACAGCGACATTAAAGAAGAAAAAGTATATTAGTACACAATTCACAACAGGAAACATGTGAAAAAAAGGAAAGTTTTTGTATGATACTTTAGAGTGAATTTTTATCTTACCTTAAACGGTCCATTGTCTGTCCTGAAGCTGATACCTGGAATGTACTTGAGCCAAACAGGGAAACCTCTGAAAATGAAAAAGATTAAGATGTTAATTAAACTCCTAGTTACTATATCAGCAAGGACTTTTTCCTATGCAACTACAAAATTCATCTCTTTCATTACCCGAAGTTCCATTCGGCACAAACATAAGGACCAATTCTGAGGTTCACATAGAGACCTGCTTGCTGCACCAGCTTTATGAACCTCACCAAATCATAGTTTCCCCCAAAGTAATACTACAGTACCCAAAAGAAAAAAAAATGTGATTATAATAACAAATGCATATTTCCAAACACTGCAAGCAAACATTGCTCCTTCTTAGGTTCTTACTTTGCCAGGTGAAGGCTCATGGCCATTCCAGAAAACATAAGTTTGAATCACATCCAAACCTCCTTCCTTTGCCTTCTGAATAAGATCCGGCCACATCTGAAAAGGAAGAAACTTTAAGGCGCCCATTTGGAAGGAAGTTAAAATGGAAGAAACCATGAAACACATTTGAGTGAAATACCTCAGGGGTGCTTCTGGGGTAGTGAATGGAGCCAGAAAGCAGTATCCTTCTTTGTCCATTGATGGTGATAGCTTTATGGTCATAGGACACAGAAGCTGAAGCATGACCGATCAGTGACCATGCAAACACCACCACCAAGAGTAGTAGTGGCACATTCCACACTATGAGCTTGTTGAAGCTCATGACAGCAAAAAAATTAAAACTTTAGCAATAAAAAACAACACCCTCTTGTTGTGTTGTTCCTCAGCCTGGTAAAGCAGTGGCCCTTGAACACTTTATTCTATGCTTCAACGTGTGGAGGGAAGAATGCTTTTTGTTCTGTGCTCAAGTTTCTTCCTTTTTGCAGAATTATTGAAGAGAAAACAGTGTGAAAGGAAGACAAAAAAAAAAAAAAAAAAGAATTGGGGGGGGAAAGGGTGAAAAAAAGAAAAAAATTTTTTTGATTAGGGCTGTGATACTTTGTACAGAGTAGGAGGATATCTCTTACTTCTTCCAATAAACATCAATGATATCGACGAAATAATAAAATTCTGTATTTGTAAAAAAAGAAAAAAGGAAAGAATGAATGATAAAATAATAATTCTGAAATAGTTGTAAAAATTTGTTAAATATAATAGTATCACAGCACTTTAATAAAAAAGCATCAAAGTTTATCGAAAGTTTGTTGTTCTGACTACAGAACTAACTACAGGGTTAGCTTAAACATAGCAAAAGTTCAAAAATAGATGTATAAAACATCAAAAAATAAGATAAATATTTTTCTAATTTTCCCTGGAAATAAGTAAAGAAAGTACTAAAAATCATCCATTAATATTGTAATTATTATACATCTTTATTATATATATATTTTTATTTACTAATATTTCATGAGATATGATTGGTTATATTGGATAGATGTTGATTGTATTAATGGATCTTGAACGGATCTGTAGGAGAAAATTTAGAGAATCACTGTAATATATATTTTAATCTTCTGAGAAAAATAAAGGAGTGTGGTATTTTGTCATGATATCATAGTCATATCCATATACACCCAATCATGGCTGAAGAACCCAATGATGACAGCAGTCAACGAAAAACTATCTCACCTTACAACATAACCACTTTTGACAATCCTGGTCTTTTGATTACGCAGGTACAATTGAAGGGGAAAAATTATGATGAATGGGCTCGTCCGGTAAGAACGACTTTGAAAGCGAGGAAGAAATTTGGCTTTATTGATGGGTCAATCAAGAAGTCGATGGATGACTCAACGGATCTTGAAGATTGGTGGATCATTAATTCCTTATTGGTGTCCTGGATTCGAAACACCATTGAATTATCTCTCCGCTCAACGATTTCACATGTTGAGATCGCACAGACTTATGGAATGATATTCGCGATCGGTTTTCATTGGTCAATGGACCAAGAATTCAGCAAATAAAATCAAATCTTGCTTAGTGCAGACAAAAAGGAATGAGCATTGTCAATTACTACGAAGCTTAAGCAGTTGTGGGATGCATTGGCGAATTATGATCAGTTGCCAACTTGTATATGCGGAGGATGCACATGTAATCTTGGATTGATTCTTGACAAGAAACGAGAAGATGAAGGGCACATATCTTTCTTATGGGGTTAGATGAGACATTATATGGCACTGTTTGTTCTAATATTTTGGCACACAATCCGTTGTCGAATCTGAACAAAGTTTACTCGATTCTAATTCAAGAAGAATGAGTACAGACCATAGCATGTGAGAAAGAAGACAGAGGAAAGGTAATGACTTTTGTTGTTCGTGGCAGAGTGGATGGGAAAGACAAAACAATGATTTGCTCCCATTGCAAACGTAGTGGGTATAACGGGCATGACGTAAATTCTTGCTTTGCACTCATTGGATACCCCGAGTGGTAGGATGATAGACTGTGCACTGACGGAAAGAATGGAGGTCGTGGTAGGGGATTGCAAGCTGCAGCATGGAAAAGACAAAACAATGATTTGCTCTCATTGCAAATTTAGTGGGCATGACGCAAATTCTTGCTTTGCACTCATTGGATACCCTGAGTAGTGGGGTGATAGACCGCACACTGACGGAAAGAATGGAGGTCGTGGTAGGGAATCACAATCCTCGCTACAACGAATAGAAAAAGGAGCAAACCGAGACCATGGTGTTGTGCAGGTCAATGCAATCCAGACTATACCTGGAAGCTCAACCATAGGAAGTACATCGTATGGGAATGACATGGAATCTCTTGGGCTGAGTCATGATCAACTTCAGGCGCTAATGAAATTGCTAAAGGATCAAAATAATTATCCAATTGAGAAGATGACCGATGAGAACAATATTGTGGCTAC
>Ga0099825_1007251_pt1 | contig 13556 bp, 12 predicted proteins | sample SiratroredBW_FD_76838 | JGI IMG/M metagenome (GOLD analysis project Ga0099825, IMG submission 76838) | Root nodule microbial communities of legume samples collected from California, USA - Siratro red BW | ecosystem: Host-associated > Plants > Roots > Nodule | place: USA: California | collected... | reverse complement strand
TTTTTTTTATTTTTAACTCATTGATCAATTTCTTTTTCAATTTTATTAAACTCATTATGTGAATAATTCTTAAAGAAAGAAAAGACGAATGGACTTCATTGTTAGAAATAATTAAAAAGAAAATAAATAAGTTGTTGGATGAGTAAGAGAGAAGAAGATCTTTTGAACACTAGTTTTAATAGAAATTGAATTAAAATTAAATTTATGATGTGATTGAAACCAATAAAATAAGAAAATGTCTTACTCATTGTGGAAGTACAGGGTGGTAGTTCTTGAATTATTGTCCCATACTCACGTTGTGGGTATCGTCCGAACCTATCCTTACCAAAATATTAGCATTAGCACACATGATTGTATATATCAAACAGGATCCTAACAATGGATGCTTACAAACTACAAATAACAAAGCAAAGCCCTTCAGTGCTGCCCATTGGGAAGTTCATTTATCATAAGGCCAGGAAGGAGACAAAGCCTGAGGAGACAACAGTAGCCACAACCCATCACAAGCAACCATCCAAGACAACGAATGGACAGGTTTAATGAGTTCTTCAGCAGGAGCATGTGCCTCTGTGACTGCCACTTCACTTCTCTTTCATACAACCCTACGTGGTTAGGTTTGTGCCCTTTTGAGACAACAAACACAACCCCATCTTCCTCTTGCTTAAAGCTTCTTTTTTTCACAGCTAAAGATGAATCATACTCACAAAGCAAAGTCAAGACCAAGAACCTTAATCCTTGCATTTAGTGGGGGTTGCCCAGTTAAGACCAGTGAGATGTGCCAGTGGAATATAAAGACTTCTGCTCATTACAAACAAAGTGAAAGAAAAGGGTATGACCCACGTAGGATTGAAAAAAGTTTCGAAAGTCTGCTATGCTATGGTACTATATGCTGCTTAGATAGCTCCGCACTTCTCACAACCCCACCAAGACCAAACCTTTGGTGCATAACATTATCAAAAACATACTCTATATATGACTTTGTTTGGTGTATGTATATGATCTTGTCACTTTTTCTGGTTCTCGAGGAACTCTCCTCATATAGATTCTAGTGGAAACTGTTTTATGATTTGAAAATGTGCAGCAATAACCTAGTGAAAGTGTTAGAGATGTTTTTTGTTCGACCGTTCCATGAAAAGAAGCCATGTAAATGATTTTTGCGTTATTATTTAATGATAATATTTGTTATACATATGATAAGTTGGTTGATTATTATGGCAATTATAAATCATAGCACCTACGATTTCTGATTCTGAGTAGTTGATAGTAACTTTTTTGTACTGTATAAAAATGAAGGTCTGATAGTATTATGGACATTTGATGGTCATTGAGAAGGGCTTGCAATGCACATGCTTATTGCGGAAATGTATAGATTCAAAGTTGTACCCTCTATCTATCGCCCTATAATTGAGGAAAGAAAGAGAAAGAGCGATATATAGCAGTATGAGAGTATGAATTATTGGATCTGCAACATGTCCTTGTTGTCATACTACATTTGAGATCCAACCAGTTACGTTGGATGAAGCGTTACCATCAAGTAGTTAATGTAACTATCCTGTAACTAATCAAGGAACCAACCGATTAAGCAATGGTGGGCCACTGGGTACTTGCTCCATCAAACTGTTCTCTCGTCGCGTTTTCTCAAATGGGCCCAACATTTTGATTAATTATCAAAGTCTTAAGGATGGAAATGGAATTAGAATAGAATCATAGGTGAAAGCATATAAGTCATTATGCAAGATATTAAGTATGCTGATACAAAATTATTGGTTTCATTTTCATTGTGATGATGACAGAGTAGTATAAATAGCTAACCTAACCATGTGATGTGCGATTTCAATGATGTATATCTCATCTTATAGGGTGCTTGTGATACACACCATTTATTGGACATTGATGAGTATAGTGTTGGGACACGTGGTTGACTTAGACACTATTGAAACTGAGGCACAGAGGATCCCAGAGTCTTGATACCTCTATATCCAGGTTTGTCAAGGCATTTCCGAATCGGAAATATGGGCATCAAACTATTTTCATAGCAGTGCTGAAACTGGACAAAAACCAACTTAATAGGCGTGTCCATAGGTTGGTTGCGTCTGTAATTTCAAAACGACCCTAATGTCCTTCAAGCCAACAATCTATTTTTCAATTATTCGTTATCCTTTGTCAGAATAAAAAGCAAATTGTGTACTGATACAACGTTCAAAACTGACGGGGTAAGTAGTTGGATGATTGGCATTTGACAGATTATCATATGTTATTGGGTCAGTTGCCTTGCCTCTTTTAACTGTGGATGGTTTTCTTTTTGTGACATTTTTAATATTTTACAGATTTTTTTTAATACATTAGATAGGGTACTTCATGAATTATCAAAATGTCATCGAACATTTTTGGTTATTATATTACATAATCCAAGTTTGAGTTTTTGGACATGATAGGACGATGAAGTGACACGTTTAGCAAAGGGGGAGGCAAATTCTGTGTATGAATGGAATGGGATGAATTTCATACAATATGATGGATACTTACATGATAATGTGGTGTAATAACAAAAGTTAATGAATAGAAGTTCTCAAATGGTTGCGATAGATGAAAGCAAAGTTTGTTTGTCACAAGAGTTGCAAGCGATTTCCAAGTTGTGAAAAAAATATACAACCAAAGGTCCTGCCCGCTAATATTCAATTGCAGAGTAGCGCCGCTCCACTACCGTTTGGCGACCTTGATTTGTAGTTGCAGGACCAAATTAAGGGTACGAAACATGAAACATGTACTAATTATTAATTAGGTTATCGTAAGACAGCTTCTCCGATAAGCAAGCCCACATGCATACTTAAGTTCAACAATTCATCCATTTTGACATATTCATCCGATATGTTGCGTGCATGGCAGCAGCAACATTTCTATCCTTCATTCAGTAGTGTTCAATAGTTCTAATCAACTACGCATTACCGCCCGCACAACATACTATAACATAAAAAAGAAAAATAACCGAACCCAAGTAAGATTTGCCTAGATTTCAGATTTAAAATTCCTGATTTCGTCATTGACAGAGAGTAAAAGTAAAATCATAGAAAAGGAAAAGAAAATGCAAGCGCGCGAAAAATTTAAACAAAGCGTGCGACTCTTTTACTTTTTTTTTTTTTTTTGAAGGTTTGTGATTGGAATTCAAAAGAGGAGTTTCCTACGAAGCGCGGGTAGCTTGTCGTTGTTACATTGAGGAGAAAACGAAGCGAGTTCTCGAATGGTTTCGCCAACCAGATCTTTAAACACCAGACGTTCAATGTCTAACACCACATCTCCCATCTCCACCGGCCATTCTCCCCACCCTGGCATATCCTCCCCCATATCCTTTTTCAACACTCCGCATATAAACTTGAACAAGTCCTCCGACTCCGATTCTTCCCTCTCACGGATCCTCCGAAACTCCGACCAGATCTTCTGCCTCTGCTCGCCGCACGACACCGCCTTCCACGGCGGCAACTGTTGGTTCCGCTCCAGAATTTCCTGGAGAGTGTCGAAAATCAACCGCCTCTGTAGCGTCGAAGCCTTTGAGGTATCCTTTCCTTTCAGACATTGCTGCTTCTCCAGTAACAGGAAAATGTCACTCTCTTCCGGCAAGTAACTGCAGGCTCGAAGAATCTCCGATACGTACACGAAATCGCAATCCTCCGACGCTGCCTCCTCGCTGCTGCACAAAGCAGCACTCCACATATCATCTTCTGACTCCGCCGCTTGATCTGCAATGTAATTACACCACATTTCTTATCATCATTAACTAACAAACACAGGATTGATATATTTTAAAAACACGAAAAAGAAATACTGTGTATAGTATACTTTAGATAATTAGATAAATAGAGGAATTAAAAAATTGGGAAGATTCTTTGGGACGGTGAGAGTGGAGGTGAGTCAGTCCCTCCCACGTGATGGTACGATTAAAAACAGTCACCGCACCGCACCGCAGTTTTGAGGTAAGTGACTGAGCCAACTGAGTGATGCCATGTCAACATCCCTGGATCAAATGATTGGTCCACATTGGTTGGGATTTTCGGAGAGGGAGAGGACAAACCATCCACTGTTCTCGTACTTGTAGTTGGAAACAAACCAAAGCAAAAACAAAACGCTAGCAGCTTAAAAGTAAAAGGCCTAGACACAGTATACATGTTTACCCCATTAAGTTCCGTTAGGGTCTTAGACCATGTTACACTTTGGATATGCACACACAAATAATACGTCACCACAAAATCTAATTCCATTCTGTAACCAATTGCAACACAAGCTAAGCAACAAGTTTGTTAAATGAATGTCTGCCTCAGTCCCCACTTACCTTTGTAATCAATGCAGCGTTTGGTTATGGGGGACGGTGAACACCAGTCGTCCTTGTCAAACGACGAGTCCAGAACCGATACTGGACTCGGTTGCAACTCGTTGGCTGCTGTTATTTCTGCTATGCTGTTCAGCAGCTTATCACACCTATCCAGCAGATCTTTCCCTTCCTTGTACTCTTCCAACCTGTACCTCTGCACCACACACAGGACACTTCAATCCAATTGCCACCAATCCCACAAACACCACCAATTAATTAATTCATTTTAACTCATTAAGAAATGACCCACCAGTAACATAATAGTTCCTATTATCTTACTCGTTTAGTATAGTATTCTACCTCTGTATCGGGATATGAAGAGGTGCTGAAGCTGTTATCTGAAACTGTAGACGATTCATCCTCTGCCACACCAGACATTTTCAGCTTACGCTCAACAGTCCTTCTCATCCTAGGCGATCCATATGTCACCTGCTGATTGCCTGCATTCCTTCTTGGACTCGCCTTGGGAGAATGAACCGGAGAGACACACACAGACCCCCTTCTCGAATCAACGCCCACTCTCCTCTGCGGTTCCACGTTTTGTTGCCTCCTGCGGTTAGGACTCGAGCTCAGTGCTCTGCTGCTTTGACTCATTGAACTGCGTTCATTTTGGTCATCTCTTCGAGTCTCATTCCCAACTCGGGGGCTCCGGCGAGGACTAGACCGGAGGGGAGGAGAATCGTTCCCGGTCCGGTTCACCGATCGGACCGGTTTCATAACGACAATGGGAGATTGGTTGGGTTTGGTGTTGGAATGCAAGAGCCCCTTGAGCTGCAAGGCCTCGAGGATGTGTTTGAGAGTGTGGAGATCCTTGGAAGGCTCGTTAATCCCTCGCATCCGCAACCTCCGTTCAATCTCTCCGTACACCGAAGCGGTGTGTTTGGGCTCGGGGAAGAAATCAGCCGAGTCGTAAAAACTCTTCTTGGCCCTTTGCCTGGGTGGATCTGCGACTCTGCCACTGCTCAATCGGGCATCTATGGCAGTGTTATTATTATTCTCGAGGACCACATTGCTGACCTGAACCGCACTTGGGAAATTGTTTGGGTCCATGAAACGACACTGTGACAGTGGCAGAGGCAGGGGCAGATCTCTGGGCACTCTAGACTCCGACGCGGATCTCTGCAGCTTCGCTGCTGGCCCAGGCCCGGGCTCTGAATCGGGCAGGGGCTCCAGGCCCATGAGCTTAGCAATGACGCTGGTGGAACGACGCTGCTTGTCTCCATCGTTCTCCGAGGGGATCTCTCGCGCATGAAGGTGAAGCGTTCCCTTCGCGTCCACCATGGCTCTGCTGTCCAGAGACAGTCTGGGAGCCTCTCGCGAGAACTTCCACGAGGACCGTGTGCCTTCCTTGAATTCCAGAACAGGGAGCACGGGAGAACTCGTCCTGGGTTCGGATTGGACGACCTCCCTTACCGGCGACTGTGCGGAACGAGCCGGCGAGGCGGTGACTTTGTCGGGCTCCGGCGAGGCCTGTGAAAGAGAAGTAAAAAAAAGGTTAGGTTGTGAGGAGCGTGAAAGAGTAATATATGGCAGGGTAGGGAGTGAGAGGCTTTACCGGAGGTAGGCGTTTGGGGGAATAGATGCGTTTTCCGGTGAGTATCTGGTGGCGATCGAAGATCTGAAGAAAGCCGGCCATGCAGCCCATCTGCTTGTGAATGTGTTTCTCCAGGTTCTGGTCGCGTACTATACCCGTCGTCATTGTTTTTCTTTTAGTTTGTTGAGTATTTGGGTTGGACGTGGCTCTGCTATGTCACTCTCTATCGGTGTGGTCTTGTGTTGATTGCGAAACTTGGTCCATTGTTTAAGTTTTGGCTACCACTCCGACCACTGTCTCTCTACTCTCATGTTTATGAGATGGGATGCCTTTTTATCACACATTCCCTTCTGCTCTATAAAACGGGGTCGCTACAATTAAACGCCAACGAACAGGACATAAGCCTATTTTTGTCCTTCTACTTTATCCAAAATCACTACCGTGTCCTTCGCCTTTTTTCTTATTTCTTTTTCACTGGGACATCCCTCTTCCCTCTCAAATCACATTAGTTGTAAAATTATTTAATTCAAATGGTTTATGTGCCTATTGTATAGATATTAATAAATTCATAATATTAAAATAGAATCAATAATTTTGAACCACTTTTTGACTCACCAAAATCATGTATATATTCATTTAACTCCTTTTACCATACAAGTAAGAACTTAGAAGACTTAATGGATAATAATAATAATAATAATAATAATTCTCCATGAATCATTTAACTCCTTTTACCATACAAGTAAGAACTTAGAAGACTTAATGGATAATAATAATAATTCTCCATGAATCAAATAGGAAATTTAAGACAACCTTAAACAAGGTATATAAAATAACTTGCTAGGGATAGCATAACAGAGAAAAAGTATAAACAGATTCTATGGAATTGTGTGTGTGTGGCTATTGCGCAATTTAAGAAAAATAAGATAATCTAAGAAAGTATTTATAAAAAGTGTGAAAATGATGATTTTGACTGTTATGAGTTGATAGTTAATATTTAAATGTGATTGTATAAATAGGATAAGCATAACATAGAAAAGTGGGTATAGAGTTTTTTTTTTACAGTTATGGAGTGGAGGGGTTTTACTGTAGGGAAGCGGCTGCACTGCACCATAGCCACCGTGGGTAATGCTCTCTGCCTGCGTGTCAGGTGCCAACTGCCTTGTTTTTTGCGCCTTGCGACTAAAGACTCTCTTTCAATTCCAACCCCTTCACCTCTCTTTTCCCTATGTGCTCCCTCCCAACCACTTCGAACCTATTCAATTTTTCATTCCTTCAACCTCTCCCCCTCCACTTAATTAAAAAAACTCCCATTTTAATTTTACTCCACCAAACTCACCCCACCATCCCAATCTCACTTAAAATCTATAATAACATTGCATCAAACCATCAAAGCTTCAAAAATCCCAGAATATGTGTACATTAGTTTATTCAAATCTCATTAAATGTTTCTAAACCATTTAACAGCATTTAATTTTGGCAACATGTCTAATAGTGTCTGTTAAGGAGTGAAGCCTTTTGTGTTTGTGTTTATGACCAATTGTGAATAACATTGGTTTATGTGTCTTATGAGATCAATAAACACGTATCTAGCTAGGTATATAGGTTGCTTTTATCAATAAATAGGAATTTATATCCTTAATTAGTGATAAGGTAATATATATATATATATATTACTAGACTTATGTTATACAAATATTTAATAAGTTTAAAATAATAGATTTTTTAAATCTATATTTATACTTATTGTTCTTCATTACAAACTATGATGAAAATGTTTTTTAATATGTTGAAACAATAAAATTGTATAAATGTTATTCCGTGTATGTAAGAATGTTGGTTGGTTTTCTTACAAATACAATGATTTATAGTAGTCTCAACCTAGCATATGCTGTAAGTATTGTTATAAGTTTATAGTAAATTTAAGAGGAACTCACTAATAATTTTTAAAGTGGATTTGAAAGTTATAATTTAAATACAATCATATGAGTAATAAAAATGTTCTAATAATGTTATTTGTTAATTTATATTAAATCGGGTATTTAGATACTAAAAAGTCTTTTATAAATTATTACTATGTATGAAATTGTCGTGGATAAAAAGACTAATATAAAAAGAATAATAATTTTTTCATTAAAAAATAACAAATATAATAAAAAGAAAATCTATATATAATAAGTCTAACCAGAAAATTGAGAAATACAGGTCATATTATTACCGTCTACCAATACAGTCTACGAAGAATATGTCATATAATTATCAAAGAAATCAATCTAATATAAAAGAACAAAATATATCAATACTAAAATAGACTTTGTTTTCAATAATTTATAAAAATATAAAAGTCTTAACCAATCATGATTTTTTATATGATTATAAAAATTTTGTTTAATAAGAAATTATTTCCTTAGTTGAGTTTGATCCATTATTTGATGATTAAACATATCAGTTTAGTTGTATTTTAAATGATTATTGTTCTGAATATTTGGTCTAAAAGAAGTTATGAACTTACTGGAAAATTGATTTAGTAAAGTTTAATATCCAACCCAAAAATGGCCATGTCTCACTCCTGTATGTAGGCCATGAATTAATGTTTTCTTTTAAACCAAACATCATCATGTTATGGTCATGGCAATTGCACTGTTCGGTACCGCACATTCTCATATCACCGCTTGATCTTTCTATATTTTCTTTTTTTGCTTTCATAAAATTGTTGGTGCAAATCTCTTTTCCAAATTTCAAGCAAGAAAAGCGGCGAATGAAGCCATTCAACACTGCAAACGTATATTTTGAAAACTGCAGAGGAGCCACTTTGTTAGAGCACTTGCGTGTTTTAGAAAGTATACACAACACGACATTATTTTATGTTTTTTCTTTTAGTATTTTTTTCATCTCCTTATCTTCTTCTTTTATTTTCTTATTTTATTTTCTTATCAGAGAACCACTTAAAAAATCTAAAAAATCTAGTGCAATTTCAGAAATCCTTCATGTTGTAAAACTTGCAAATTAGCATTTCTATGTTGTGATTTCTAAGAGGTGCAACTCTGTACATGAAGTCATGAGTTTCTGAAAGGTATTCTTGGGACTCTTTAAAACTTTAACAATTTTGTATATTAAGTATATATTACTTCTTTGTTTAGTAGCTTTTACACTAATGTCACTATTTAAGTAGTTGATAAAATATTAAATATGGGGTTACTTTGTCTTTCACCTATTAATTAGTAAATTTTAGAGATTAATTAAATTTTTTTTTAAGGATTACATAATGTGATTTTGGTAGCTCTGACTTGAATGTTTGATGAGTATTATTATGTTTGATTGAGTGTGTGTCTCTAAAACTTTTATTATTGAATTTTTTTCACTATTTCTTGCTATTCTAATTTAAAGAGTGTTATTAGTTCAGTATACATAAACAGGAGTTCTATAAGAGATAGTCAAAAATGGTCAGCAAAAGGAACACCATGCTAGCAAGAAAATACACTTCACATCCTATCCTTTAAGTAGAGGAACACATAAATGAATTAAAGTGAATTTAAAAAGTTATGGAGGTGTGAGATTTTATACAATAACTTAAATTTTGGTTGTACAATCCACTCAAACAAACTATATACTGACTCTTTACATTTCCAGAGTTAATAAATTAAATTTTTGTTGCCTAATGAATTAGGGTTAGAAAAATAGGAACTGAGACTTCTTGACCCACAAATAAATTAGAGATAAACTATATTAGAAAATTGGATGCCAACTATACACTCAATAAATTGAGAAGACAAAGAAATTACACTAAAAAAATTAAGAAAATTTTTATGTGAACTTTCTTTTAGCTCATTATTGGTGTTTGTTTTTCTTTTTATTTTAAATAAAAATCAGAATCACATTGTTAAATCACAAAAATTGTGATGAAAAAATAATGATAATACTCTGTTTACCTTTTATGTAGAATTAGTACACTTTGCGTATTGTCAACCATGCTTATAAATGCCATATCAATAATTCCATCATATTGAATTGCAGGTTCTTTAATTCACCCATTTAAAGATATGATTGAAAGTGACATCTTTACATTTTCTATAAAACAGATAGAAGTAATATTCAAACTATGACATCTCATTTTGCATAATAGAAATGATGCTCCCCAACTCAGAGAATTCTCTCAAACAAAATAAAAGAAAAAATAAATTAAACAGGCTTTTATGGAAACCTAGACTGTGTGATAGGAAACAGGTGTCTAGCTCCAAGTAATGGAAACACTGCTAAAATCAGTTTTAACAACTAGTAGTATTAAAGAAATTCTTATCTATGTGTTTATTTGTCTCTCTCTATTATAAAATTTATATCATTCTAACCATAACATAAAAGTCTCTATATTGGTCAAAACTTGAGATCTTTTTTTACATTCAAATCCTCTGATCATATCTCTCTAAACTCTAGATAAACAGTTTTTTTTCCTTTTATCAGAACACATGTTAAGTTTCATACTAGCTGAAGATGAGTGAAGAAAAATAAAAGGAATAATGGTTTGAGATGGTTTAGTACAGACCATTGAATGAAGTTAGGAAATGAGAGAGTAATCCAATTAAAACCAAGTGAAGTATGATGAGTTATTTCACTGCTGTGCTCATCACAATTATGACCTGTGCCATGTTCATAACAATTGATCTGAGCTACAACTAGAAAGTGATAGTTCAAGTCCTGATGCTGCTTATCAAATTCAATTTTATTTCTGAAACATAAATTATGTTCTGAACTGAAAAAGGGAGACTCCATTGAGTAGTCTTGTACCCAAGTTCAACATTTTGAACAAAATAAAATCAATAATAGCCTAACTTACTTTCCCACAATTCTATGAGTTGTGAGTTTTTTATTTGTTTTGTTATTGTTTCATAGCAATGATATAAATTCTCATCTAACCAGCTTCTATTTTTGGAGAGTTTCACCTATTTCTTAATCAATATGTTGTACCTACCAACATTAAATATTTTTAAATTATATAAAAATGTGTATACATATCTAAAGTGTTATGATAGTAAAATCTAAGTACACATCACATCTAAAATTGATGAACAAATGTTGTGCAAATAGGATTCCTGTTTGGGAAGAGGAAAATTGCACACATCAATAATATTTGGCAAACCTATACAAAGCACGAGATACTAAGTCCTCAATTTGAGCACCTCTGATTTGTTTGCTGTGAAAAAGTTGTATTTGATTTGATTGAGGAAAGAAAAAAAATTAGCATAGATATGCATTATTAACTCCAGCTTTTATGTATACTCTGTTTTCAGCAAATCAAATTTGGAGATGTTGGTCGCTGTTTGCACAAAAGAGAAACTTTACACATATTTTAGAAATATTATTTGGTGAAAGGAAGAAGAAAGCTTGATTAAGTTATGGTGATAAAGATAAGTGAAAGTGGTGATGTTATTAATATTATTATTGTAAATAAATGCGGTCAAGCTGCCATCCCATGTGGTTTGTCCTGTTACAACTTTTCTGATTGATCCATGTGACTCTATATGAGTTTCCTATCTTTCACAGCTTCACCCTTATTGGTTACATTTATGGTTCACAGTAACAAAACACTAAATTGCATTGTTCTATTCATATTCATAAAACATTGTAGGAAAAGACATCAAGTGTCTGTCTTTCTCTTATTATAATAATGGTATTAATATGTGTAACCCTTTTGCTTCACTTTTGGCCTTTTCAAAGGCATATTCATTTGAAATCTCATTCAAAGACCATTTTATTATCTGACTTGTGGCATGAACATATGCAGAATTGGAGTCACAGACTCAGAGTTACCCTGCAAATGAAACGCGTGTCTCTCTACATAACTCTGTTTTAGCTAAAGTAATGCCCTCGCGTGCTGGTAAAAAATATCTGTCACTGAAGTATTACACCAATTTAACACAGAAAGGGAAAAAAGGGTTGAAAAAAAGAGAAATAAAAAGATAGAAGAGTGGTTCCAAGTTTGAAGTGAAGAGACAAAAAATGAAGGGTCCCCATCATCCTCAATTTCCCATGCCATAGTTATATGAATGTGGTAACTGCTAAGAGAGCTCACTTCCCAATCATCAAACTCCCATGTTCTGTATCACACACCCTCTTCCAATGCACACATTTCCCTGCATTTCAAAACCCTTCTTCCCATCCCACTTTTCTTGAGGTGCCAACAAGGAGTTTTCAAGCTGTATTTTGGATTATAATTTGTAAATCATGATTTGGGTTAATAAAAACAATTAACTTTCTTTGCCACTGCTTAAACTAGTCTCTAGGGATCCCAAATCATGTTGAAGCACAAAAATATCAAATATTTCAATTTCTACTTAAAAAATGTTTCTGAAGGCATAATTTTTCACTCACTTTAGCACAAAGTTTTATATATAATTTAAATTATTATATTAACATGTTTTAATTAATAAAAATTAAATTTAAAAACTAAAAATGACAACACAGTTTTTGAAAAGTGGAAGTATCAATCTTTTGAATACATTTTTTTATTATTTAAAATTCATTATAGATTAGAAAATCTTCTAAATCTCTCTTCTTTCACAATGAAATTTGCTTATAGTTTTATACTTTGAATAAAATAAAAGAATAAAAAAATACTAAAAAAAGTGTTATTTTGATGACATGAACGTTTCAAAAATTGGTATGATGCTAATCCGCATTGAGTGTTTGATTTTGTTAAAGGAAAATGCATTGAAGAGGTAGGGGGTGTGGGTGTGTCTTATTAATACATAGATGTTAAGAATATGATATGTGAAGGGATGTGTGGTTGAATCATGGTTGTGGATGAATGGTGATATATTAATATTGTAGAAAAAGGTTACTGGGAGGAACGGATATAGGAATGGAAAATGAATGATGAAGAGAAGATGTGATTGTGATTCCTCTATCTTGGGCTCAGTAGTTGGACCACTTCCAACACTGTTATTCCCTTCCCACCCACATGGATTCTCTCTTTCTTTTATCTACTATATATGCTTCTCCATTTTTGTTCTATTCATTTTTATTCATTCACCTCTTTTGCAACCAACCTACAATCCTGCCTCTCCCTCTCTCCTCTTTTATAGAGACATTAATTTGATGGGGAAATATAAATTATTTTTAATAGCAAGTTATATTTGTTTGATATTATTACAAGGAACTGAAAGCAGTTCTTGATTAGGTTAATTATTCTATTTCATTGTGTGGAATTAGTCTGCATACCTTTAATTTTTAATTGGTTGAGATCATGAAATATTAAATTACATAACTTCAGTTTAGTCAGTTTTACAACTATTCAAGTTTTGATAAGTCTTTTCTTTCCAGATCAGAGAATCTAGTAAATCCACAACATAAAATAGGAGAATTATTGTTTGTAATAATTAAGGTGAAAGATGTTTAATGCAAGAGTAGGAAAAAGTTTGTTGTGTAGAAGCTCTTCTTCATGTGCTGGAATACATGGCACCTTGTCATGTAGTGGGAAGATTAGTTATCTTTGGTCTGTGGAACTTGATTCTGTTAATTACCCTATAGATGTTCTGACTACTATAAGACATGTATAGGAATATAAGCACCACCTAATCTAGAACAAGGGTCAAATTGTTTATATCCCAAAAAGAGACCAGTTCCCTAACATTCACATGCCATTGCTTTTCTGTTTACCTCTGA
>Ga0099825_1007245_pt1 | contig 13567 bp, 9 predicted proteins | sample SiratroredBW_FD_76838 | JGI IMG/M metagenome (GOLD analysis project Ga0099825, IMG submission 76838) | Root nodule microbial communities of legume samples collected from California, USA - Siratro red BW | ecosystem: Host-associated > Plants > Roots > Nodule | place: USA: California | collected... | reverse complement strand
GGCACACCAAAAAAAAAACAAGATAATTATAAAAATAGGGGAAGTTATGGAGAAGAGAATTGTAGAACAATATACACATTTTTTTTTTTTTTTTTCTTTTTTTAAAAGGTTGTCTTACTCTATATATCATCACCTGTCCTGTTATACAAAGCATCTAGCAACACAGTCAGTTCACAACTTGAGTTGGATTTGGTGATCCTGTGCAGCAGTGATGGCAGACGAGGTTGTTCTGTTGGATACAAGGCCCAGCATGTTTGGGATGAGGGTTAGGATTGCATTGGCTGAAAAGAGTGTTAAGTATGAATACAAGGAAGAGAATCTCTCGAACAAGAGTCCTTTGCTTTTGCAGATGAACCCTATTCACAAGAAGATTCCAGTTCTGATCCATAATGGAAAACCCATTTGTGAATCTGCAATAATAGTGCAGTACATCGATGAGGTCTGGAATCGCAACCCTCCAATAATGCCCTCTGACCCTTATGAGAGAGCTCAAGCCAGATTCTGGGTGGATTACATTGATAAAAAGGTATGTGCTTTAGGTTTGTTGTCATGTGATTTCTCTTTTTGTACCTGCTTTAAATTTTGTTTTTGTAAGCAATTCTGATTTTGTGATATTCGTCATTCTATGCAGGTGTATGATACTTGGAGGAAAATGTGGCTTTCGAGTGGAGAGGAGCATGAGACATGGAAGAAGGAGTTGATCTCTATCTTTAAGCAACTAGAGGAGACACTAGGTGACAAACCTTTTTATGGGGGTGACAAGTTTGGCTTTGTTGATGTTGGTCTGATACCATTTTATAGTTGGTTTTATACGTTTGAGACATATGGTAACTTCAAAATGGAAGCAGAATGTCCTAAACTCGTGGCTTGGGCCAAGAGATGCATGGAGAGAGAAACGGTGTCCAAAACCCTTCTTGATGAAAAGAAGGTGTATGCTCATGTTGTGGGAAAGAAGAAGGCACTTGAATCAAAATAGAGGAGTTTCACGAGCTAATCCAATAAAAATTTGCACTTTATATATGGTATTATAAGGCCTTGTTCTGTCTTGGACTATATATGGTTTTCTAGACACTTTGGTGTGTCTTCTCTGTATAAGTTTAAGTAGTGCACTTACCATCAATAAAACCTCTTTCTATTAGTTGTTTTATGTACACTAGTCAAAACTACGTTTCCATCTTCTTATTGGTTTGCAGAGTTATAGTGACTCCAGATGTAAGAGAAACTACTCAATTTGGCTTTTGATAGATATTGAAGTCACATTAACCTGTTATGCATCTATAATATCTGGACTCAAGATTTGAAAAAATCCGCTTATGTTATAGCATTTGGTGTAGGGTAATTTGGTGGGTATGCCTCAGCTGAGACATTTATAGTAAAAATTGCTTGTGAAACACCATTGAATATAGAACATAATCATAATTAACTACTAGAGAAATCTTTCATTGCTGACTCTGCAACTGACAAAACGAACGAACAAACCAGAACTAATAAAATCCTTGATTGTAGATACCTATGGGATTGACAACTGTTATTTATCAGTTTTTCCCGCAGTAGGTTGTGAATTTTGAGTGTAAAGTATTTATTTTATGGGAGAAATTTCCTGCTGCAAATTTAATTTGAAAAATTCAATGTGCTTTTATAGTGAATATTCTTAGATGAATGCCATATCATTCAAGTTCATGAGGTTCTTTCATTTTTTTATTTGCAACATTAGATTCAATCCATCTACATATGCTTTTTTTAATGCTCTTTAACACCCATTTTTGGATCTTTTTCACCGTTGCATTAGAATAAATTATTCATCACCTTTCTATGATTAATTTTCACAATTACTTTCATTCCAACCAATGATACCTTAGATTCAATTGTTGGATTTGTTTCATAAAAAATTCATTTTTTATTTAAATTCAAAATTTTGAAATAAAAATATCAAGGACTTATTATTTCCAAATCGATTATTTCATTAAAAATCTCATATCAAGGACTTACAGAGAGAATAATCAATTGCTTTAAGAGTTTTTAAGAAGCAGTTCCCAAAAGCATTTCAATAATTAAAAATATTTTTCATATTTTAATATAATCAATATAATTGTTATTTCATATAACCTTTGTTCACTTTTTTCCGTTTCGTGCTATTAAGATGTTTATGGAAGATTCATGACTTTGGTTAAATTGGATAAATAAATTCATTCATTACGAGTATTATTCCTAACAAAGAATAGGCATTCGCTTATCCGTGATATGTTTCTATCAAATTCAATAATTGGAACGTTATAGAAGAGTTTATTTGAAGTTAAGGATATGTAATTTGTGATCATTCTATATATTAATTTCATTGAATTGGAAATGTTTCTTGAAATAGATTATTTTAGACTTTCGTGAATGTCAAAGTCAAGTTTAAGAACGATTTGTTAATAAAAAAAGTTTTAATTAAAGTATTCATTAGACAGTACTATTTTGACACCCATATCTCTTCTATTGGACCAAAGATAACCAAACTTCTAGATATTTGTTCCCTTTAATTTCTTCATGCAATTGCTGCCACATGGAGGAGTCCAAGGTAGTTTTGTTAGGATCAAAGTTCAATATGTTTAGGATGAGAGCCTAAGATAGCTTGAGCTGAGAAAGGAATAAAATATGAGTACATGGAAGAGGATCTCACCAATAAGAGCCCCTTATATTCAAAGAATGAACCCAATTCACAAGAAAATTCCGGTTCTCATACATCATGGAACCAATGTGATCAGTCCCTCATAATTTTTGAGTATATGAAATGGTTTGCCACAACAATTCTCCTTTGCTTCCATTTGATCATAAGGTAGATTTTGTAGATCAGAAGTTAGATTTCAAAATTTGAAAATACGAAGTATGCATGTAGGTTATAGAAAACTGTTGGTAACAATCATTAGAATTTTAAAATAACCAAGATAAGTAATAGATAAGAGAAAAAAAAAAAAACTCGATTATTTTTTAAAATTTTGGGATGAAAATAGTGTTTAAATCCCTTGTATATTATTTGATTCATAAGTATCCGATGTTTGTAAAAATCAAACAACAATTTATATACTTAAAAAACCTTATTTTGGTGCTGACACATTTGGGTTTGTTGTTGTTTTATGCTGCTGGTTTTATACTCACGAGACCTTTGAAATTGGAAAGTGGTGGCAGCGTGTCCAAAAGTTATCTATTGGGCCAAGAGAAGCGTGCAGAAGGAAGGGTATTTGAAACTATGGGTTTATGAGACTTATTTACAAAACTAGTGCACATACAGTATATTTTAGACAGTATACTTCAGGAATGGGTAAATTTTTTTAAAATTATAATATTGGATAAGTTGTGCTTGCGTGCACAAAATGGAAATGGAAATGAAGAAGCAGTGCTTGCTTGTTCGACTTAAATTTGCATATTTTTTTTTTTTTTCATTCATAGTCATTTGCGAGAAACTGAGTTGGATTTTTTTTTTTCATATTGAAGTCGTGTTTATTAGCACAACTTTTCTATTATTTTTTTTTTAAATTTTTAAAAATCTTGCATGACAAACTTTAAATTAATTTTATTATATATTATTGTATTTATAAAATTATATATATAAATTAAATTTATCAAATTATATATATTATTCTATTTATTTTTCTATCAAAATGAAAAATTTAGTACTTTAAATATCATTGAGATTTTAATCTTAAAATTTGATTTAAAAAATATATTTGATATTGATATTTATCAAAATGAAATAAATAGAATGGATATAGAAAAAGTTGAATATTGAATTAGAAAATAATTTTAAAAGGATTTATTTTTTTTAAAATCGTGCTTGTTAGGATGAGTTACGATGTAATAAAAAAGAAATTTTGCAATATATGCATGTTTTATGTGATTAATTTGACATATTTGTAAAATAACATAATATCAGAAGTGGATTTCATTTCGTCATTTATTCTCTCCATAGTTCAATATATTTATTTTTCTATCATAATATGGATTTAACATCAGATGGAAAGTTAAGAAATATTAGTGAAACTGAATTCATGCATGATTGTCTAATTCCTTAAAATAGAGTTTGGCATGAAGTGAAAATGTCAAGGTTTAAAACATATTGTGAATAAAATTAGAAGATGAGCATAAAATGACATGAAAGAAAAAAATTATTTATGAGATTCAGTGCCACATTGTGGCCTTCGTCGTTGTCTTTGTGGTCCCTCATGTAGTCTATGTTCGATTGATGGATCAGATGGTGGGGGAAGTGGTGGTCCAGCTTCATTATCATCATGTTCATCATCATCATCCCCACTTGCATTATCTAATCTTTGAGAAGACATTGTTGGTCGATAACAATCCATGGATGGTATTGGATTGTATGCAGAGAGTGGGGGTGTGGAAGAAGTCCCAAATATATTATGTGATGGAGTGTGAAACCAATTTGGCTGTGATGGGAACATGTTAAAAGTGGAAGCAACTTCGTGTTGATATGAAGATGGACCAGCCATGTTGTTTATGTGACCTATATATCCGAACATCCGAGGTGGTCGATAATTAAAATTGGCAACATTTGGAGCTTGAAATTATTGTACACTAAAAGATGATCCAATATGTTGATAGTGCGATTCCAGTTGACTTTGTTGAGGCTGAGGGAATGTGTCATATTGTGATAAACGATGTGATTAGTTAATTGTGATAATGTGATAATTAACTGCAAAAAGATACTTAATAGGATTTAGTGACAAACTTAATAGGAAGTGAACTTACTTCTTCATCGGACACTGATGCTTGTTGAGGGGTTATATACCATATAGTACGTGAGATATACCATTGCATATATGGTGCAGTGTCACAAAAATGACCGTTTCCACCAAACTACTGCCCCTGAATTAGGCGGGTCTGTCAATCATTCCACATGTCGATCCACTTTTGATGATAGTGGGGCCAATTTCTATATGTCCTTCCCCGCATGTCATCTTTATGAACATCATCTAAGTTTAACGGGTCACTGCAATAAAAAAGCCATTTACCCAGTTTTGTTCTCATTCGACCCGTGAGCATATGAAAAAAAAGTTGTTTATGCCCTAGCGACTTCTACACAGTGCTCTGCACCAGCGTTGGTCAAAAGTCGTCCAAGCCCTGATGACTTCCACACAGTGTCGCTTACTCCCTGACGACCTCTACACAGTGCGTTGCACCAGCGCTGGTCAAAAGTCGTCCAAGCCCTGACGACTTCCACACAGTGCCTCCCATCCGTGCTGGTCAAAAGAGTGGTCAAACACTTATAAGTCAGGGTCAAATCTGATCCACGCCTTCAGCCTTCAGTGTTGCTTTAGTCACGAGTGCTATAGGTTGTACAAATTTATTTATTACAAAGATTCATATTCAAAATTATTGGAATCAGGTAAAACAAGACTTACGGTGTTAAGCAATAAAATCAAATATGGCTATATAAGTTTGCTTGTTTACATAGTAGTCTCCAGCTTCTTAAACAGAAGACATTCAACTAGAGAAGGGAAATACAATCTTTGTGAAATTGTAGCACATCAACTTTCGAGGTTAGTATGTTCTAATTTTTAAAATTATTATAAGATTATGCAATTTCAAATTGAAAAGTTAATATTTATTTGTGTGGTAATAGTTACAGATTGTATATTTATTAACATTAATTAACGTTAATAGTGTTATTTTTTCTGTTACAACATTGAAAATTGTTTAATGTCTTGTTATGTGTACTTTTTTAAGTAAAAAAGGGGTTAAATCATTATTATATCATTAATCCATTATAAATTTTAATTTTCAATGAATCAAAACTTAATCATTATATATTTAAATTTCGTAAATTAGTACTTAATTATATTTATATATATGCATGACTTGTATACATCAATGAACGTTAACATTAATAAAAAAAAATCATGCCTAGTGTGCACTAGAGAAAGATACACAGTAAGTAACTTCAATACATGTTCCTGACTTTTGCTTCCTATAATATACAGTGAATATTAGTAGTCTTTATATTAGAGAGGTATACTTATTATAAAATATTATTTTTATGGTTAATTTTTATTAATTATGCATGCTAATTAGGAGATATAACTTTTTAGTTTTATTAATTATGTATGTTATTACGAGATATAACTTTTTTAAGTATACATACAGAGAAAATGTATGTTATTACGAGATATAACTTTTATGAATGTTATCTGTTATTATGATTTCATGAATTACAGATGGATAATTATAATTTTGGACAAAGTTCTGGTTCACATGAAGAACAACTTAATATTCCATATATGCTTCATAACTTTAGTGAAGATGATGAAGCCTATGAGCCTACTTCCAATGAAGAACAACATTCTGTACCTATTTTCTCACGTCATATTCAATATGATCTATTTGAACTTTGGTTTCAAAGGAGGCAGCTGTGATGAACATTAAGCAATACCATATTGAGTAGGGATATACATTTGTTGTTGTTGAATCTAAGTTTGATCGATATGTAGCAAAGTGCACTAATTATGGTAATGGTTGCCAATGGAGGACTAGAGCTACTTTAAGCAAAGTTTGACAACATTGGGAGATTAAAAAGATTGAAGCACCTCACACATGCTTCTCAACCATTATCTCTCAAGATCACCATAATCTAGATTCCAACCAAATTGCTACAATTGTGCGACATTTGGTTCAAACAAATCCTTCGATTCCCATCAAAAGTTTAATAGTTGAGATCAAAAGTCGGCATGGTTATTCAATTACATACAAAAAAGCATGGCTCGCTGAATAGAAGGCTTTGGCCATGGAGTTTGGCGACTGGGAAGACTCCTATAACGAACTTCCGAGATGGCTACAAGCTATACAAGAAAGTCTTCCAGGAACCATTGTACAATATGGTGTTTCTCCATGGATGGTGTACGAGACCCTTTTGTTTGTATATTCAAACGTGTGTTTTGGGCGTTCAAACCGTGCATTGAAGGCTTTAATTATTGCAAACCAATTGTTCAGGTCGACAACATATTTTTGACTGGAAAGTATCATGGCACTTTATTGGTAGCAATTGCTTAAGATGGCAATAGAAACATTTTTCCTCTAACATTTTCAATTGTTGAAGGTGAGACGAAAGAAGCTTTGATTTGGTTCTTCTAGTTATTGCAATTCGAAGAAGTTGGATGGGAGCAACAAGGCCTACAGTCAGTGTACTGCATAAGACATATTGCATCCAATTTCAACAAGAAATTCAAAAATGCTGAGTTGAAGAGACAACTCATTAACATCTATATTATAATCTTTTTAACAAAAATTACTTTAGTTGACTCTGACAAAAACTAATTTACTCACTATTTTGTTTTAGGTTATGAAATGAAGCAACCCACAGTTCAAGCTAAGTTAGCAACTATGAGGTCACAATTTGGTCAGGCAGTTGCATGGATAGATCAAATACCATTGCATAAGTGGACTCAAGCTTTTGATGATGGCAAGAGGTATGGACACATGACAACGAACATAGTTGAATGCATGAACTCTGTCTTAAGGGGAGCACGATCATTACCAATTTTTGCTATTGTGAAATCAACATTTCAAAAAATAAATTCTTAGTTTGTTGAAAGAGGGATGAGGACAAATTCTATGTTGTGAGTAGGACATCAATACCCTGAGGATATCACAAACTTACTTCAGAAAAATCAACAGGCATCGGCCTTCTGTCATGTCGAACGTTATACTCGGCAAAATTCTGAGTTTGATGTTCAAGAGATACCAACTCCCCAACTCCGTGGACGACCAATGGCATACACGGTCAAATTAAATGAGTGGTGGTGTGATTGTGGGGCATTTCAAGCCCTTCGACTACCTTGTCCTCATGTTATTGTCGTTTGTTCCATGTGAAACTAACAACTTCTAACATATGTTGACCCAGTTTGCACTCTACACAACATATTCAAGGCTTACGAACTTCAATTTCATCCAGTCCGAAATGAAGATTATTGGTCAGCATATACGGGCCCTAACTTCATCCTTGACCCTCACATGCGTCTACAAAGTCCGGAAGTCCAACAACAAGTCATATCCACAATGAAATGGATGAAGTGGGTCAAAATATTCGAAAAAATGTTCTTATTGTCGCAACGAGGGTCACAATTGTGCAAATTGCCCATATAAACAATGACATATATTTCCTTTCATATTCATTATCCCTTTCATTTTAATTATTTTTATTTAAATATTAACATATATTTTAGTTTTATTGTTTAATAAACTATTTCTTCTTTTATAACAAAATAAACTAATTTTTTTAACACCATCTGACTCTCAACTACTCACAAATATTTCACACAAAACTTCATTTTACATGATGCTCTACTCTTCTTCAACAATTTTGGTTAACATGAATTTTATTTCTTCACTTTAAATTATACTCAACATAAATTATACTCACTGGACAACTTAAGATGTAAAAAAAATAATGAAAATATCATACCAAATAAATTTCTATTAAGTCGTAACTTGTGCTATCAAACACGATATTTGAAAAGACATTCTTTTAAAATTATTTTCTAATTTAATATTCAACTTTTTTCTATATTCACCCAATTTATTTGATTTTAATAAATATCAAATATATTTTTTTAAATCAAATTTTAAAATTGAAATCTCAATAATATTAAAAAAGTTGAATTTTTCATTTTGATAGAATCAATACAATAATATATATAATTAGATGAATTTCATATATATAATTTTATAAATAGAATTGTATTTTTAGATATACAAGTTTTATCCTCCCTAAGACAAATTTTAAATAGAATTATATTTGATTTTAAAACAATATCACACAAAAGTAAGCACGACTAAATTGGATGCCAAAAAAAAAATAATTCAACAAAAGTTGTGCTAGCAAGCACGACTTCTGCTAGCAAAAAAAAAAAAAAAAGAAGCAAAAGTAGTGCTAGCAAGCATGACTTTTGTTGAAAAAAAAAACTTAACTCGACTTCTAACGCACGACTTCGTATGAGACAAAAAAAATTTTGCAAACTTAAGTTGGACACCTAGCACGACTTCTTCGTTTCAATTTCATGTATCCAAGCACGACTTACCCAGCGGTGTAAATTTTAAAAAATTTGTCCATTTTTGAAATTTACACATAAATCTACACCACTTATGTAAAAAAACCGATTTATCAGGCTGTTTTGGATTATAAGACAAAATTTACATTGAATTAAGGGAAAACTAGGGCATTGTTTGCTTCTCCAAACGGATTTACACATAAACATGGTTTGCGATAAAAGTTGGCATTTAAAAAAAAAATATTACTTAAAAATTGAATTCGATAACAATTCTTTGGAAAAGTAATTTTTCGCAAAATAACGAAGATTTGTGGGGTATATAAATTTTAATTACATTTTTTATATATTTAATTTATTAATATTCATATTTATTTATAATAAAATAAATATAATTAATTATATAATATATTATAATAATACTTATTATTAATAAATTTAATAAAATTATAAAAAATATTAATAATAAATTTATAAAATAATAATAAAAATAAAACATTAATGATATTACTATTAAAAATTAAAATAATAATTATAATAATAAAAATAAATTTATATAATAAAAACTTAATTTTTATTTTAAAATAATTAATAATCTTATAATTTCAAAAATTACAATAATCATAATTCATTAATCATATTTAACAAATTAATTATATCTAATTTTAAATTAATTTTAACTATAATTTTATCTACTAAAAAATGTAAAAATCAATTATACACATCACATCATTCACAAATTTTTATAAACTTTCTACTAAATCTCACTATTTTTTCTTTAATCGAAACAACCCAAACTTTCCTCACACTTTCATCTCAAATCAACTCAAATTCAATCCTTCAAATTCATCTTCTAATTCAAACAAACCCTTAGTATGTGTTTGTTTCCAACGATGAAAACACACCAAGCACAGAAAGAACAGTAAAGTTGGAAAAACAAAACCTTAAAATACAAAAAACAAAAAAACAATCCTTCCAAAATTTCCCTTCTTATATGATAATTTACAGAGAAAATTCATTTTCTAATTAAAAAATTTAATTTAACTATAATTAAATAAAGTATAAAATATATATATTTTTATTTTAAAATAATAAATAATGAAAAATATATAATAATTAAATTTACTATAAACTAAAAAAATTAAAGCAATTAATAAAATAATTTTTTGCTATAAATAATCATAAAAATATATATAATCGATTATGTTAAAAACGTAATCAATTACATATTATATGTATATATATATATATATATATATATATAATATAATATAATATACATATATATATTATATAATAATCACTACAACATTTTTCACTTTAAGCAACAGGTGAAAAATGTGGCCTACGGTGAAAAAACCGTGATATTAACTTTAGGCCACAGTTTGGCCACGGTTTTGAAACTGTGGTGTATTCAGCCGTGGACGTAATTCAATGTCCACAATTTTTTAAAAACTGTGGCTTTAACCTAATATAACAGCTACACATTTTGTTAGTGTCTAGGCCACATTTTTTCGCCTGTTACCTTTTCGTCAATGTTTAGGCCACATTTTTCTCATATTGTTGCCTTTTCTGTCAACATTTAGGCCACACTTTTTTAGCTGTTGCATTTTTTTTTTAATCCTTCATACCACATTTATAATATTTTTAAATAGATTACGAATGCATTAAGCCACTAATTCATTTCTAACATTATTATTATTATAATATAAAAATACTTCAATAAAACTATAGAAGACAATTATATTATTTTTAGTAAATTGTAATTGAAGATAACATTAATAATACTCATAACATTTAGAAATGCAATTAAATGTACATAATGTATTTCAAAACATAATTGTAAGAACTAAAAATATTAAAAACTATACTCTAATGTTGCCTAGCACACTTTGAATGTTACAAAAAATTATAAGGTATATAACAAAAATATTTAATTTATTTGTTCACCCTGCAAAAAGGTAAAATAAAGAAATAAATAAATAAACAAACTTAGTACATGATCTTCTTCAAATTTATGAAAGTTTGTATAAAATATTTCACAATCTTAGATGGTTTTAATGTATACCTATTCATCATCATCATTAGGAACAGGAGTTGCAACTGAAGAAGGCGGAGCAATTACACTACTTTCAATGCCTAATGTTCGTGCCATCATTTCTTTTGTATCATTCTCATCCAAATCAATATTTTGCTTAAGCACGAATTTCATCACTGCCTCTAAACCTTCAAACTTCTTGATCATATAATTTCTTTCAATGACATGTTCTACTTTTAGAGCATCAATTTCTTGATTTTTCTTCAATGTTGTGGGTGTCATAGTTCTTCTATAACAACAAACTCGGCCAAACTTTTCTTTCCCAAACAATGACTCAAATGTTTTTTTTTTTTTCCAGATGCACTTGAATTTTCAATGGAACTTTGAAGCTTAGACTATAAAAAAATATCAAGTTATAAACAAGTAAAATGTATGGAGCTTTCAAACATATTTCATAAGTATAAATAAACTTACAATTGCATCTAGTATTTCTTCATCAATTGCTTTTCCCTTTTTACCAAGACGACCTTGTCGAGTTTTAATAAACATTTTAGCTTTAGTAACTTCTTAGCAGTCTCTTAATAAAAAATTGAAAATTAAATTAATAGTTAATTTATCAAAATGCACTACAAAATGTGATAGATAATTAAATAAGTATATTGTTATTGGATATAGGTTTGGAAGCTGAACTGCAATGTCAACCAAAATCAAATGTTTTGCATGTAACAATAGACAAGACTATATAAAACTCAGGGCTTGTACATACCTTTGGAATGATTAATTTGTACTCAAGCAAATTTAGTTATACCCAACTACTCTTGAGATCCTCATTGCAACTGAAAACAACAAAAAATAGTATCAATAATTTGAGCTGAGTATCTTTCTAAAACAAAAGAATCAGGGCCATCAATTACTGGATATATTGGATTTTAAAAATGAAAATGATCAACCTTGGTCAATATATAAAATTTAAAATATTTCTTAATAGAGCCTGTAGAGACATGATTTTGTTGAACATTGCAAGTCCTGTTGTCATTTCTTTGAAAACAAATACCGCAGTCATCCTTAGTTTGAAATTATTTCTTGATTCCAAATTCTTAAACATTATGCCCTCACCTATATAAACATTCGAAATTCGAAATAGAAACCCTAAATTTGGTGGATGAAAGAACATAATGAACTCTACGTCTACATTCAACTGAACTACAAGCTTTATCCTATATGGTATTAATTAATTAAAAGTATGTCAACAAAGTTCATGAAATCAAAATAAAAATTGATTGAAGAGATATATTATTAACATCCATGCTTTATTTATTTAAATTAGAGACATGAAATGAAATTGAGAAAATGCGTAACCACCTATTTATATTTAGGACTCTATGGAGATAAATATAATGTTAAGAAAAATTAAGATAAATGAAAAAAAACACATTACATTAAATAAATAGATATATGAATAAATAGAAATTGAATAAATTTATAGATAATATCATACAACATTTAAAAAGTTGACAATTATTTTGATACTTAAAGTTATAGCTTTATCACATTAACTTAAAAAATTATAATTTAAAAAATATTAATTTAATTTCTGGGACGTCTAATATATGCCCTTATATGCACATATATGCACATTTATGTTGATCAGGTGTATAATAAGTATTTGATTTGCTAGCAGTGGCTTTTAAAGACAGAAGTGAGTCATCACAAACATTACTTAATATGCAATTGGGAGACTTATTGTGCAGAGAGCAATTAAATAAGTATAATGTTATGATTGGATATAGGTTTCGGAGCTGATTTGTAATGTTAACCTTCATTCATAGCATATACAGAGCACATAAAGGACTAACATGGAATGAAATTTGTAACAACCTAGAAAATCTATCATCTGAGTAGAAGTGATAAAAGTGGAATGAACATTTGATTATTATATTATTAAACTGAAAACACGTATTAATAGGAAAAGTTAGTAATCAAGTCTCATTCCCACTTGAGCCACCATCTCTCTAAAACCTCTGACCTCCCTCTTCTCTGACTTCTCTCTAAGAATTCGCGTCTTTCTTCCATCAGTTTCTCGAGCGGAGCCCACCATTGGACTCGTGGCGGAGAACAGAGCAAGTCTATCCGATCAGAATCTCCAATAGAGTAAGTTCGTTTTCTGCCCCTTTTTCTTAGAGCAGATTTAGGTTTTTGTTTTTTCCTCTGCTTACTGAGCTCGCATATGGCATCTGAGCCATCAGACGGTGCCTCTGTGAGCTCAGTTTCCTAGTGTGTTGGTCTGATCGTTGATTAGAGGTCCTCTGGTGCAGATTCGAGTTCTTGAGGATCTTAAGCTTTTGGGAGTGTTAGAGAGAACTTTCATTGCGATTAAGGTAAGGGAAGCTAACCTTAGTGCTTGTTTGATTTACAAATTTAATTCTTGAATAAAGAAGTTAATGATTGTAGTAATTGTACAATTTGTATCTGGTAAAGTTTCCTGCAGGTC
>Ga0099825_1007243_pt1 | contig 13569 bp, 13 predicted proteins | sample SiratroredBW_FD_76838 | JGI IMG/M metagenome (GOLD analysis project Ga0099825, IMG submission 76838) | Root nodule microbial communities of legume samples collected from California, USA - Siratro red BW | ecosystem: Host-associated > Plants > Roots > Nodule | place: USA: California | collected... | reverse complement strand
GCCATTTGTGTGACGACATGCCGTACATGCAGTGGTATATTAGCCACACTATCCGGTACCTTTCACCTCAACAAGATGCACCCGAGGATGATGTAAGTTGACATACCTTTTCTTTTCATTGTGTTTTTTCACTTCACTAATTTTTTTCCTTACAGTATGACACGCCACAACATACCAAGCATCAACCTCCACATCAACATGTTGGCTCTTCTTCTTTCCGACAACAATTTTCTGCTCACACATTTGGTCAACCAAGTCATTATGGTGTTCCTCCACCTCCACCACCCACATACATTGATCATCATCAGCAAATGTCATTCCAATCTTTAATAAACCAAGTTCCATCTGCATTTAACATATTTTCATTGCAAATGCCCATTTTTTCACCTCAGGCAAATATATTTGGAACGTCGTCATTCACTCCACCATCTGCATTCCATCCATCATCATCCTCACAATATTATCGGCCCACAATGCCTACGCCCGTGCCATCGTACAACGATGATGATGACGATAATAAGGACAACGAAGATGATGACCCTCATCTAGTACCACCCCATCGCACCATACGAGACCTAGGAGACAAAGAAGAAGACCTTATTGTGGCACGTTGTCTCATAAATAATTTATTACGCTTTGTTATCATCTTAGTGAACTCTTATATTGTACTTTTTTATTAATTACTATTTTAATTAATTAATTAATTAGTGTATAAATTAATTTTAATATGTAAAAAAGCATTTTCACTTTTAATTTATCAATTCATGGATCTGACTAAGCATTTTCATTCTTAAATTTTCTAATAACTCAAACACGATCAGTTCAAACTTTTTTGATAATCAATTTTAATAAATTCATGAGGTATCCATGAAACTCACAACAACCAACTTAAATTGCTAAATAATTTTTTTCCTTCTTCCTTTTTCACAATATCCAATATTTCACTTCGTTATTTTTTTATAGTGTTATTAACTTTATTTTTCATTTAATAACATTGATTCTATGTTTATAACGCAACCTGCAAATAGATTCTCTAAAACAAACTCTTCAAATCATTCACAAGTGTAAGATTATATACAACATATATTTAATTATAATCAATCATCTAAAAAAATAGGATAATACTTTTTATCTTTTTTTTCTAATTTTATACAATTTAATAATAAAATAGTGTTCAATGGAAAGAGATCAATTTTCAATTTTTGTTTCATTCATATTAAATTTTTAAATAACTTTTGGGATGTTTATTTTTAAAAAAAGTAAAAAAAAATTGTAGTTTAATTGAGAAATAGGTAAAAAATACTACTATTTTCAAATATCGACATAAGGCTACATCCATGTTGTCGTCTTCATGACTATGACTACAATAATGATGGAGCAGGCCATTTTATGCAACATTGTCGCAACAAACTTTACACTATACTATTCTACCTTATAATGATGGATCTGTTTCAGGTGCATGTTATGGAAGATTTACAAACATATTCAATACTACTGGGAGAATCAGTAAAAAAAAATAAATGTTAGTTGTCACAAAAATGGTTTGCAACATCAGAGGGTACTCCAAAAATAATGCATAATAAAATTATAACTAAAATCGTGTCACTATCACACAATGTCACTATATTTTTTATCAACTAAAATTGTGCCAAATTGACACAATTTCTATGTAAATTTTTTGAACTGAAATTGTGCCACATCAGCACGATTTCAGTTCAAAAACATTACACATAAATTGTTCCACCTTGGCACAATTTTAATTAACACCATTTAATCTCCAGTGACACCATTAATTTGTTGTATATATATCTTGCCACTATGGCACAATTTTTTCTTGTTAAATGACACTAAATTGGCACTGAGTATTTAAATTTTTTTCATAACTGAATTACACCATTCTGAAAAAAAAAACGACCAACGAAAAAATTTCATATGTAAATGTATTTACACTCCATTTACATATGTATTTTATATGTATGTAATCCACTAATAACATCCTGACAAATTTAAGACATTACCTATCAATTTCTTCTTTTAGAAAAAATAATATTTTTTTATAAAATATATAAATACATGCAAAAAGAAATGTAATAATCTGATGCAAGTTGCCTAGAGGGCAGCAACAACTTGTGATACATTTCACAGTGACGTGAAAGCTTGTTCTGGAAACTAGTTTGCTGCAAACGACGAACTGACAATGATAAGGATAATTTGCATAGAGATATAACTTACAACAATGCGAATTTATAATAACACAAATAATAGAAGGCTCACAATAATGCGAAAAAGAATTTGCTTTACAACTACTATGACACTATGAAGAAGAATGACATATTAGATTGGTTATAAAAAATAACTAGTATAAAAACTTAAAATAAAATTATTACATCGGACTTATTAAAAGATTTGATGTATTATATGTCTCATATGACATTTTATATTAATTACTTGTGGTAAGTATGTAATTTCTACTTTATTTCCTTGATTGATTTAGATAAAAAAAAAAGTGTAGTTATTATTATAAAATTACTACCATATTTTATTTTATAACGGTTACTTTTAATTGAGATAATATCTTCATATTAAAGTTTATTTTTCACTAGTGTAGAGTATCTTTGATTTGCAAATACTTTATACCTTAATGGATATCCACGAGGGTGTTTTGATGATCTTGTACCGTTAGCCAACACTTCCTTGATATAAAGATGGAACACGTTCCTTTTTCTAGCGTCATCATGTTGCTATATTGGCTTAATATTTAATATTATTTGTTAAAATTGTATACTTTTTTTAACCATAATTGATGTGCTTAAACCTTAAATAAACTGTCGATGGTGGGGCACTTCTCCGACCTCGTACAGCTGTTTCTTTGGAGGTCGATATCATAATATTATATATATATATATATATATATATATATATATATATATAGATGCATTTTTAATGCTTGCCATATGATGGAAAGCAAGGGTGTTTCATTTTTCAAACAAAAAAAGAAAGGGTATTTCATTTCATCATGACGTTCTTTTCATGCGCATGACCACCCTTCACTATCCACGCATTATGAGCTTCACAATGCTAGTAACTCATACACATCTTTTTTACACAATTTTTATATATTTTATCATTAAAAATTAATAGTTTTATTAAGTAAGATCCTCTTATATATAAATACCTCTTGAATGAATAACTTAATTAAATCATAAGTTATTAAGAAATTGTGTCATAAGTTTAGTGAATAAAATAATTAAAAAGAAGTTCTTCTAATATACTAATAAAATTATGAAATTGAGTTCAAAAGAGTTTATTACAATCCTAAGTCCAAGTAAATTGAATGCTGTAAGTTTTGAAAACACTTCCCTCAACAATAATGAATATTTTAACAATTTACTTTGTCAACGAAATTCCCGTGTAAGAACTTCAAGAATATAAAATAAAGAACGAATATTTGAGTATGTTTTAACTGCACAGTTGATAGAGAAGAGAGGAAATACAATCATACATGATATAATAGAAAGAAAAATATAAATAAAAATTAATTGAAATAAAAGTTTTTTATAATGAGGAAATTACAATCATTACATTACAAAAGTTTGCTTTAGTCAATAATTTTATTAGAGTAATAATAGAAACAATTGTATGAAGCTTTTTCTATAACAATTTTTATTATTAGAAAGAAATTTTGTAATGTTTGACTTCGAATTTCTGAAAGATTTAGCTAATTTTAAATATGTATATTAGTATATTTAGAAATATCTCTAACTAAATTAATTACATCTTATCATAAATAATTCAAGAACAATAAAACTTACATTTCAAATATATAAAATTGTAAAAAGTTAAAGATATTAATTTCATTAGAAAATGAATTTTAGAAATACTAAAAATTTATTTCATCAGATATTTACTCCAAAATAACCACGTGCCCAAACCATCATAGACGTTTTCCTTCTTTTTGTCACATAATCATCATCACAAATGTTTGCAAGTTGACTTTGGCAACATAGCTAAGAATTTAGGCAAGTTGCATTTCAAGAAAGTGCTTACATGCGCAGTGCGCACACGTTGTCGTGCTAGAAAACGGGAATCCTCCATAGTCACTTACTAAGTTTCAAGCTAGCGTTCACAAATTCAATTCTTATAAATCTAATATATATTTTTCCTATCTCTTTCCTTCTTTTCTATGGGTGTTTTATCTTTCTATTTTTTTTTTCTCTTCTCATCTTCTACGGAATAGACGTTTTGAACTATTTTTTAGATATTTTTTAAATTACTAAAAAAATTTGTTAAGGTTGTAAGTGTGAGTTTTAGTAGTACATGAAATAAAAATAAAGAAATTGAGCAATATAAAAAGACTTACAAACACTTTAAATTTTAGGTTAAAGGTATTTTAATATTTTATGTGGTGCTTGTTGATCACTTATTGATGTGGCATCTTCCATATCTATATCTCTTAAAATACTAACAATGATATTAGAGCACATGCCATTTTATAACTTTCATCGACTCTTTCCCTACGGTGTTTATTTCCCCAAAAAAAGAAAAAGAAACCTTTTATTCGACTGTCATGATATAAAAAAAAAAAAAAAAACGAAAGTATGAAATTTTATCCATAACATTGATGATGGAATTTATTAAAATAAATTTGAAAAATTGCATTTATATATAAAAAAAAAAAAACATATTCTATCCTATGATAAGATGAGTGAGTAAGCTTGTTTATAAGTTTGGATTTGAGTCTCTCTCCCATATCCACTTGAACAAGAGAGTTTTGGCCACTACTTACTCCTATAGTCTTCTAAATGGAGAAATCAAGGGCTTCAGACCAAGTTGTTCTCTTCATCGACCAACATAATCCTAAACCACCATCCGTGGAAGCCGAAAATCATCAAGAGAAACCCAGACAACCCTTAAAGGTCAGAACTCTCAACCGTCTCAGCTTCTCTAAACCCAAATCCCGAATCCAAGAGTACAACTATGTTCCTCGCAACAAAATAACAACCTCTGAAGAAGGTGACATTATCCAACCCACCTATAAGCTCACTTCCAATGACGAGGACGAGGACGAAGATGACTGGAAATGGGACAAGGAAGACACGGAAGAGGATGGCTCAGAGCATAACACAAAGTTGCACCAAAAGAGGAAGCTCAAAATCAAGTGGAGGCTCATGGTGGAGTGGCTTCTGTTTCTCAATATATTGGCATGCTTGGTGTGTTCTTTGACCATATCTTCCATAACCAACATGCACGTGCTCGGATTGGAGATTTGGAGGTGGTGCGTGATGGTAATGGTTACATTCAGTGGTCGTCTCGTTTCAGGTAATTACAAATATATTGACTTTAGGGTTTTCGAAAAAGTTTGTTCCATTATGTAGAAATTGATTGATGATGGTTATTATGTTTGACCATGCAAATTTATCCAAACAGGGTGGCTAGTTGGTGTCATAGTTTTCTTCCTGGAACGAAACTTCATGTTAAGGGATAAGGTGTTGTACTTCATATACGGACTAAGAAAGAGCATAAGAAACTGTTTGTGGTTAGGCCTGGTGTTAATCTCGTATTGGAGCTTGGTATTCGACGATGTCCAGAAGAAGAACCACAAGTTTCTGAACAAGATGTTTCAGGCCTTGGTGGCAGTTTTGGTGGGCGCAACCATTTGGCTGGTGAAGATCGTGCTGGTGAAGATGCTGGCATCTTCGTTCCATGTGACTACGTACTTTGACAGAATGAAGGAGAGTGTTTTCCACCACTACATTTTGGATACATTGTCGAGTCCACCGTTGGAAGACGCGGAGGAGATACTGCGGCAGCACCACCTGACGGCGTCGAAGTCGATGCCTACGAGGTTGAAGATGAAGGAGGCTAAGAACTTGTACAAGTCCAAGAGATTTGGGTCGAGGAAGATCGACATGGAGAAACTGAGAGAGCTGAGCATGGAGAGCCCTGCGTCTGCTTGGAGTGTGAAGAGACTTGTTAACTATGTCAGATCTTCGGGCTTGTCTACCATTTCCAGGACTGTGGATGATTTTGGCAACGCTGAGTCTGAGATTAGTAGTGAGTGGGAAGCTAGAAACTGTGCTCAGAGGATTTTCAACAATGTTGCCAAACCTGGTGCCAAGTAAGTGCATTTTTTTTTGTTTGTGTGTTCTTTCCCTTCTTGAAATTATGATTATTTTATTAATTTAGGTTTTGAATTCTATTTATCACACAGTTTTTTTTCTTTTACAAATCTTAGGTAGTGCTTTTTTAGGATTAACATGAAACAGAAAAGATTGAGTGTTGAAATGAGATTTTCACTTACATGTCTAACTATTCACAAGATCATACATAACTAAGTTTGTTAACAATGTTTCCTACGTTTAAAATGACCTAAAATAAGAAACCTAGGTGTGTGGATGACACAAAATTTCTGAAGCCACTAAAAGTGGACAATGACTAAGGTACTTTTATAGTTTTATGCTTTTCTAGGTCTGTGGAAAAGGGTGTGATCACTTAACCCTTGCGAGTGCACGTTCGGACCCAGGTGCCATAACACTGTATATTGTGGGTTTGGTCCCGTGTTGGTTTGTGTGGTCCATATTATGAGGTCTTAAAATATAGTAGAACAAAGGTGTGTGGTATTGCGAGCAGAGCCATTTTGGTGGTTCATTTCGTACTCAGTGTGAGTGGTCCATTCAGTGCTTCTTTGATCCACCACTTTCCGCAATTTGTGCTCAGTGGCAATGCTTCGTCATGCCGCAACAGAAAAATACACTCACTCAATCTTTATTTTTTTTTTTCTCAAATTTACTTCTTTTCCAAATACGCTAATCCCACCCACCTAACTCAATATATATATTTATGGGCAAAAGTTAGTTTCACACTACTCTTCCTAGTATACTTTCATTTGGCACCTATTTTCATTAATAAACTATTATACATTAATAAAATAATAATATATATAAGTGTTATATGGATATATAAAATACACAATGATATCAAAGTATCACAAACCTATATTTAATTCAGTTAGTTCCAGTTTATCCAAAAATATATATTTAAAATAAAACCAAGTTAAAATATTTTATATATAATTCACATAACAATTTATATACTTTATTAAGTTTCAGATTTCTCATTCTTTTCCCTCTTCTGATTGTATAATTTGTTGGATAAATATTAATTATTTCTAAAAATATTTTAACTCTACCACACATTTCTTTATAAGAAGAAGGAAACGCTGAAATAAATATAAGATGGGGATAGTAAATTTCTTGTCTTTTGTTAAATAAATTTAAGATGGGAATAGTAAATTTCTTGTATTTTGTTTGTTTGAAGGAAAAGATCTAGTTTTATTTATCTCCGTTTAAACAGTAACTTTTTCATTTTTTTTCCCCTCTTACGCCTCTACCTTGACAATTTTCATTTCTTATATTTATTTTAATTCTAATAAAAAAATATTTTAGTGGTGTTCTTGTCATTCTTTCTTAAAAATTAAGGTTTATTTTGGCAACATACATTTACCTTTTCACACGTAGCTTTTCATTGTGGAATGTATTATAGTAAAATAATAATAATGTATCTAAGTAAAGAGTAATGTAAAAGTAACACTTTTAATGTTACTAATTAAATTTGATCCTTTTGTTAAGATGGTCCAAAGCCTGAGGTCTCACTTCCATGAATACTAATTACCAAGTTTCCTATACTTGAAAAAAAAAAACTTATTATTTTCCCTCTACCCCAGTCTCTCTGCACAATAGTGGTGTGTCAGAACCACTATTTTGCAGATAGCCAACAAGAAGCTTCTGTTAGGATCTTCCATTGTTGCAATATTCTAAATTTAGTGCGCAAGCAAAGCACTATTGATGTATTGTCCCACCAACACCAGGTGTTTTCGATAGCTTGGGTGGTCCATTCTTATCCGAAGGTACGATTGGATTAAGAACTAAGATTGTGGGAAACAAAATAAAAGGAAAAAAAAAGAGTAACTAAAAAATGAGGTTAAATAGATTAGGAAATTAATTTGAACGAAGGGAAAAAGAAAAAAAATTAAAAGATTTGATTAATATAATAAATTTAAATAGTTATAAATTGATATACCTAATATTATTCTTATTTATATTATTATTATTTTATGAATTTATTTTTTAATTATTATCGTTATTTTTAATTTTGTTATTATTTTATTATGATTTTAACATTTTATTATTTATATATATGTGTATTATTACTTTATGAATTTATTTTGATTATTAATTTTTTAAATTTTGTTGTTATTATTATTTTAATATTTGATTATTATTTATAATTTTTTTATTATTACTATTATTATTTTACAAATTTATTTTCATTATTATTAATTATTATTTTATTATATAATGTAATGAAACCAAAAAAATTCATGGAGAGGACCCAATACTTCACACACAAACGCAATCAAGGAATGCATCAGGTATATGATGCTCACATAATCGATGACCACCATCATCATTATGAAGTTGTGGTGGACAAAAAAGTTTATAATCAATTATACCTACAAGGTAATGATTATGTGACTTTTTCTTCAGCAACAATTAAATATTTCTTGTGCGCAATACACAAGAAAAGAATGGCAAATACGTAAAAACGTAATTAACAATTATGTTTTTCCGTGTTTTGTCTCACTTTAACTGAGACAGTGTTTCTTCCTTAATCTCTAATATATCAGATACAAATGCAGTGTAAAAGCAATTATCCACATTGTCTACAACATGAAGAATAAACTATAAAGTGAGATATAATAAAATATTTTGGTAATTACCTCCATTATCTTGTATTTTCAGTCAACTAATTGACACAAATCACTCTGCTGGTAGTTGACTTTTTTTTTTTCTTGCACAATCATTGAATAAGCAATTAACATATGAAAATATTTAATTAGCACCAAGTACATGTAAAATAGCATATTAACAGTGAATTAAAATATGGTAATTTGCAAATTGTTGAAGGTATATTGAAGAGGAAGATCTGATGAGATTTTTGAAGAGGGTTGAGATACATACCATATTCCCACTCTTTGAAGGTGCTCTTGAGACAGGACAGATCAGCAGGTCTTCGTTCAGAAATTGGGTGGTAAGTTTTTACTATAAAATAAATTAGTAGATGTTTGGCTAATTTTTTTCCTTTTTAATAAAAAAATATTTTTAAATTTGAGAAGTTTAAGATGAGAACTTTAAAATAAAATAGAAGATTTCTTGGTAATTTTTATTTCTTTTAGTTATAAAATCCTTTTAAACTAAATGTTATTTTATAAATAAACTATTTTAATATATTTAAGAATGTTCTTTTAATAGATTTAATTTTTCATACAATGACTTATGAACATAAAAAATGTTGTGTAAAATAAATTTAATTTATTTATTTTGATGATAACAAAATACACATACGTTCTATACATTAAAAATTAATTTAAATATCATTTGCTAATTATTTATTAAATATGATATTAATAAAAACATACTAAAGATAAAAAGGGTTAACCATAAATTAAAATTTTAAAATATTCCGAGATCTAAATTATATTTAACAAAAAACATATTTTCAAATGCTAAAATATTATTTAAATTTATTCTCGTTCATTGTAATATAATTATTTTGTTGCATATAATAAGAATTAAAAATTTTAGAAATTATTTAACTTTTTAAAGCAAATAATGTAAAGAAAAATTAGCATGTTTTAATAACCTAAAATGTATGAGAATTATTTAACGGAGAATTCAATGGAACACTAAAGTTAGCAAGTCAATGAAAAATTAAAAGATTTTCATTCTAAATTGAGCTATTCAAAAACAAAAAGTGCATTATTAATTTCCATATAAATTGTAAGAAAAACTATGTGTGTGGATATTTTTATTAGTATAAAAAAAAAGTGATTTATTTGAGCAGATTCGAGCATATTATGAACGAAAAGCCCTAGCACAATCACTGAATGATACGAAAACAGCAGTGCAACAGCTTCACAAAATAGCAAGTGCAATTGTTAGTGTGATAATAATCATTGTGATGCTTTTGGTGATGGAGGTGGCCACAATCAAGATAATATTATTCTGCATCACACAAACAGTTTTGATAGGTGTTGCCTTCCAAGGTACCTGCAAGACTGTTTTGGAAGCCATAATCTTTGTCTTTGTCATGCACCCTTTTGACATTGGAGACCGATGCGTCATTGATGGAGTTCATGTAATTTCACACCACTTTCTGCTCAACACTTCTTTTCTGATATATACGTAAACAAATTTACTTCATTTGCATCTCAACTCACAGATGATCGTGGAAGAGATGAATATCTTGACAACAGTGTTTCTTCGATATGACAATGAGAAAATATATTACCCTAACGCAGTTTTGCTCTCTAAGCCAATAAGCAACTTCTACAGGAGTCCAGAGATGGGGGATGCAGTTGATTTCACCATCGATGTTTCAACTTCCATGGAGATCATCCTTGCCCTCAAGAAATCAATACAAATGTAACTTCTTTTCACACACTTCACCATAAAGTTGCAAATTAATTTATTCCTACCTTTTCATTTTGTTGACATTTGACATGAGTGATTATGAGTTTAGGTACATTGAGAGCAAGCCCAAGTATTGGAATCCAAAGCACAGTTTGATAGCAAAAGGAATTGAAAATATGGACAAGCTGAAGTTTGCCTTATGTGTTCAACATACTATCAACCATCAGAACTATGGTGAGAGAAACGTTAGGATTACTGAGCTTCTCTTGGAACTGAAGAGGATCTTTGAGATGCATGGTGTCAAGTACCATCTTCTTCCTCAGGAGATCCAGATCACCCATATGAACATTGAACATGGCAAAGTTCTGTTTCAATCATGAACAACTTTCCATCACTATGTATTTTCCAGAAACAACTACCCCAACAATATCACTTGGTTAACTATTTTCAAATTATATTGCTTTCAAATATGTGCTCTAAGTTGGACTATATTTTAGAGTGGATTTGTGGTAGTGTGGACTATTAATTTATGAATAAAATGTCATATTTTTTTATATATACATTTATGTTTGCTATAGTAAAAAGATCTAGATGATTTCAAAGCGTGTATCAGTGTCACTTTCCTGAAAAAGTATTTGTCATCTACTTAACAGGAGTACATAAATTTTTTTCAAGATATAATGAAGTTCTTGTTTTGCACACTTTTAGGAATGAAAAACAATCTGTCAAGTTTTCTGATATATTTGTTGTTTTGTTGTTCTCTCAAAAATAAATTTTTTATTTAAAAATAAAAGGAACCATTTTTGAAAATTTTCAACATTAAAATAAAACATTCAGAACTTTTAAAATAATTTAAAATTACAAAAAAATTGATTAACAATCTCCAAAAAAACCAAATAACTGAGTTTGTTGACATGGCACATGGAACTACTAATATTTGAAAATATTTAACAATCTTCCGTCGTTTTCAATATGTTAAGTACAAATTAGTTATCCAAGAACAACTCAAACATTGTATGCATAAGTAATGGTATCTTGCGATTTGAATCATTAAATTGTAAAATGTTCATTACATCATATTAGAATTACATGGTAGAAAATCTTTGAACCAAAATTCTATTTGATATGTAGCATAAACAATTTATACATACAACTTACATCAATAACTTGCTTTGAATATCTGACACATTCAACATAGCCCTTGTGTCCTGTATCTTTCATAAATGTTTTGGAGTCAAGCCCTTTAACTCCATGAAGCGGCCATACTTCACATTCACATAGGTGGTCTCCATTCTAGCACCTCCACAATTTTAGTACCTTTAGAAAACCATTAAGAGATTAGCTCAATCTCCTCACTTGACAAGTGGATACAAAACACTAAGAACCTTGGGATGAAAATTAATTAATTGTAGTGCTTACAATCATTCTGATGACATACTTTAACTGCATTGAACTCAAGACTTAGCATAATGCTAAGCATTAAGTTGAGTTTCCATCATTGATGATTTTCAGTCATGGGCTTGAGTCTCATCCCTCTTGATGTTTTATCCACCAAGTCTATTGGTAATCCTTTAGTGAAAGGTTTTTCCAAGTTTTGACTAGATTTCACATAGTCAATTGTAATAACTCCATTGGTTATTAATTCTCTAACACAACTGTGTCTCAATCCAATGTGTCTGGATTTACCATTGTAAACATGGTTATAATTAAGCTTGTGCTAATGTTGCCTGATTATCGCAATGAATAGAAATATGAGCTATTGGTTTAGGCCACAGTGGTATCTGATGTAGTATTTCACGTAATCATTCACCTTCTTTTAATACTAAGGCTAATGCAATAAACTCTGATTCGATAATGGAACTGGCAATTACAGTATGCTTCCTTGAAGCCCATGAGATTGCACCACCAGTAAGTGTGAAGATTCATCCACTTGTAGAAGCATGATCTTGATCTTTCACAATCCAACTTGCATATGAGAACCCTTCTAAAATCGAAGGATATCCATTATAGCATAAGCCATAGTTGATAGTTTTCTTTAAATATTTTAAAACTCTTCGAATTGCAAACCAATGAAATTCACTTGGGTTACTTGTGAATCTACTCAACTTGCCTATTGTCGATGTAATATCCGGCCTAGTACATGTCATTGCATACATCAAACACCCAATTAATTTATAATACTCCAATTGTGAAATCCAGTGTTCTTGACTAGCTTTACACTTGGATCAAACGGGGTAGATACTGGGGCACAATCAGTATGATTGAATCTTTTGAGAACTTTCTCTATATAATGAGACTGATTAAGAGTAATACTCTCATCATCTCTAACAATTTGAATTCCAAGAATGACATTTGTTTGCCCCATGCCTTTCATGTCAAATTCACTAGACAAAATTCTTTTAGTCAACTGAACTTGATAAGTCAATTCCAAAAATTAACATGTCATCCACAGAGACAAATAATGACACCATTTCCTTTTCCATCAAATTTGGCATATACACACTTGTATGATTCATTTATATTGAATCCATACGCAAGTATCACCTGGTCAAATTTTTTGTATCATTGCTTCGGAGCTTGCTTCAATCCATATAAAGATTTTTGAAGTTTACACACTTTCTTTTCTTGACCAGGCATAACAAACCCTTTAGGTTGTTCCATATATATTTCCTCATCCAATTCTGTATTTAAGAACATAATTTTTACATCCATTTGGTGGATGACCAGCTTGTATATAGCTGCAATTGCTATGAGCAATCTGATTGTAGCAATACTAGCTACAGGTGCATAGGTATCAAAATAGTCTAGTCCATGTTTTTGGGTAAAACCCTTGGCAACCAACCTGACTTTGTGTCTTTCAACAAATCCATCAACTCTTCTTTTCCTTTTAAAAAGAAGTTTGCATTTAATAGGTTACATCCAGGAGGTAGATCAACTAACTCCCAAGTATTATTTGACATTAATGAATCCATCTCATCATTTAATGCCTCTTTTCAGAAAGTTGCATCTCGATCTTTCATTGAGTCCTCAAATGTTTGAGGATCAGCTTCTGTATTAAAACAATATGGAATTTGTTTAATCACTGATTCTCTATTTT